>UMKO01034228.1_pt1 | contig 70216 bp, 76 predicted proteins | sample 1966311 | NCBI WGS metagenome assembly UMKO01 (sample SAMEA4836178, study PRJEB28245) | human gut metagenome | biome: gut microbiome; material: fecal sample | place: Denmark | collected 2008
AAATAATTTGTGACAAATGATTGACTAACCTACATAAAAAACTAAAACTTAATAGTTATATTATTGAAAAAAAAATAAAAAACAGATATAATGGATATGATATTTTTTAAAGGAGTAGATATTTAAATGTTATCACAATTAATTATTTTAGCTGTATTAATTTTTTTAAATGCATTTTTTGCAGCAAGTGAAATTGCATTTATTTCACTAAATGACACAAAAATAGAGAAACAAGCAAAAGATGGAAACAAAAAGGCAAAACAAATTGAGAAAATGTTAAAAACGCCAAGCAAGTTTTTAGCAACTATACAAATAGGAATTACTTTAGCAGGATTTTTATCAAGTGCATTTGCATCAGATACATTTGCTGAAAAACTAGCGCCGATATTATTTCAATGTATGCCATTTCTTAGTTTAGGAGTATGGAAAAGTATTTCAATTATAATTATTACAATTATATTATCTTTCTTTACATTAGTTTTTGGAGAACTTGTTCCTAAAAGGCTAGCTATGAAAAATTATGAAAAAATAGCATTTGGAACAATTGGAATAATTAGAGCCATTTCAATTATTACATCACCTTTTGTAAAATTTTTAACTTTGGTTACTAATTCAATATCTAAGTTGTTTGGAGTAGGGGAAAATGAAGAAGAATCAGTAACAGAAGAAGAAATAAAGATGATGGTAGATCAAGGTGAAGAAAAAGGAACAATAAAAGAAGAAGAAAAAGAGCTAATTAATAATGTTTTTGAATTTAATGATATAACTGCTTCTGAAATAATGAAACATAGAAAAGACATTTTTGCTGTAGATATAAATATAAGTAATGATGAGTTAATGGAAGAACTTTCAAAAGAAGAATATAGATATAGTAGAATTCCAGTTTATGATGAGACAATTGATGAAATAAAAGGAATTTTATATATAAAAGATGTTCTGAAAAATATAGGAAAGAAAAACTTTAAAGTTAAAAATGTGGTAAAAGATGCTTATTTTGTATCACAAACTAGATTAATTAATGAAGTTTTTAAAGAACTACAAAAAAATAAAATGCAAATAGCAATAATTATAGATGAATATGGTGGAACAGCAGGTTTAATAACAATGGAGGATATATTAGAAGAGCTTGTAGGTGATATTTATGACGAATATGATAAAGAAGAAAAGGAATTTGAAAAAATAGACGAAAATACCTATATTATAGTTGGAAGTATGCCAATTTATGATGTTAATAAACTTTTAAATGCTAATATTCCAGAAGGAGATTATGACACTTTATCAGGCTTCTTACAAGAAAAATTAGGGAGAATTCCTGAAGAAGAAGAAAACCCAATAATAGAGACTAAAGAAGTAACTTATAAGATAGAAAAATATGAAGATAAAAGAATATTAAAAGTCAAAGCATGTAAAAATAATGAAAAACAAATAGAAGAATAATTGAAAGAGGGTATAACATATGAAAAGAAAATTTATTATAAGAAATATTATAATATTAGTAATATTAATAGGAGTTATAACTGGAGTATCTTATTATTTTATAGAGCAAAATGCAAAAAAATATGAAATTGCAAAGGTAGAGCAATATAATTATTTTGTTTTAAAACAAAATGAAAAATCAGGAGTTATAGATAAAAACGGAAATAAGATAATTGAAACTGAATATGAAGACGTAAAAATACCAAATCCTGAACAAGCTATTTTTATATGTTATAAATCAAATGAAGTAAAAGTTTTAAATGAAAAGCAAGAGGAAATATTAAATAAATACGAAAAAGTGGAGCCAATTAGACTAAAAAACATTGCTAGTGATTTAATGTATGAAAAAAGTGTGTTAAGATATTATAAAAATGGAAAATATGGATTAATAGACTTTAAAGGAAAAGAAATAACAAAACCTATTTATGATGAAATTGATGGGTTGCCATATAAAGAGGGAGAACTATTAGTAAAACAAAATGATAAATATGGTGTTATAAATATAAAAGGAAGTAAATTAATTAATATAGAATATGAACAAATTACTGTTGATGGATATTATACAGAACAAAATGGGTATAAATTTGCAGGATATATTGTTTCAAATAAAACTCAAGAAGGATATCGCTATGGTTATATTAATAATAATGGAAAATTAATATTAAAAGTTGAATATAATCAGTTATCAAGAATAACAGATATAGAAGATAATGATAATGCTTATTTGTTAGGAGCCAAAAATGGTCAGTTTGGTGTAACTAAAAATGATAAAGAAATTATAAAAAATGAATATCAATCAATAACATATGATACGACTAACCAAATATTATTAATAGAGAGAAGTAAAAAATATGGAGTTGCATCATTAGATGGAAAAATTATAGTTCCAGCTCAATACGATCAAATAGATGTTACAGGAGTCTATTTATATGCAAAAGATAATCAAGGAACAACAGTATATAATAGTAATGGAACAGAAGCTAATATAGATACTAATATTGCAATATTGAATACTAGTAATGAAAAATATAAAATTAGAATTAATAGTGAAGATGGAACTAAATATGGCATAATAGGAAAAGATGGAAAGCAAATTATAGAAGAAAAATATAATTATATTGAATATTTATATGACAATTATTTTATAGTAAGTATAGAAAATTCAAAGTTAGGTGTAATAGATGACAAAGATAATGTAAAAATTCAAATTGAAAATGATTCACTTCAAAAAGTACAAGATACGTCTATAATACAATCAGTAATTGCAAAAGACAATATTACAAAATTATATGATAAAAATATGTCAAAAATATGTGAAATGAAAGATGCAAAAATTGAGGTAAAAGATAATTATATTGTTATATATAATGAAAATGAGAAAAAGTATTTTAATAAAGAAGGAAACGAAATTAAAAATACTGAAGTTTATCCAAATAATGTATTATTTGCACAACAGAGAGATAATAAGTGGGGATTTGTAAATAAAGATGGAGATATGGTTGTAGAAGCAAAATATGACAAAGTAACAGAATTTAATGAATTTGGATTTGCTTCTGTACAAAAAGATGAAAAATGGGGAGCAATTAATACACAAGGTAAAGAAGTAGTAGAGCCAACTTATAATCTAAAAGATGAAATAGAACCATCATTTATTGGAACTTATTATCAGGTAAAATATGGATTTGGAGAAGTTTATTATACTGATGCAAAATAAGAATAAGTTATAGAAATTTAATATAATGTAAAAAAGAGTTGATTTATTTGTGAAAATAAATCAACTCTTTTTGATTAAATTCATATAAAAAAGTAAATAATAAAAAATAAGATAAAAAAAAGAAGGTGTTTTTTTGAAATTAGGATTAGCTTTATCAGGTGGGGGAATAAGAGGAATTGCTCATGCAGGAGCAATAAAAGCATTAGAGGATAATGGAATAAAAATAGATGTGATTGGAGGAACTAGTTCAGGAGCCTTAGTTTCATCTTTATATGCTTTAGGTTATTCTCCTTATTATATTTACATATTATTTAAGAGATATGCAAAGGAGATTGCAGGAATTAATTCTACTCCAATTATTTCTGGAATTAGAAGTTTTATGATAAATAAGAAAATAGAAATAAAAGGTTTAAGAAGCGGTAAAAATATAGAAGAAACTTATAATTGTTTAGCTTTAAGAAAAGGCGTAAAAAAGATTGAGGACATAGAAAAAATGCCACTTGTTATTCCAGCAGTAGATGTTAGTGATGCAAAAGAATATATATTTACAAATAAAATTCCTCAAAATAGTGGAGATAAATATCAATATATAACAGACATATCAATAGGAAAGGCTGTGCGAGCTAGTAGTAGTTTCCCTGCTTTTTTTTGCCCATGTGAATTTAAAAAACACAAGTTCATGGATGGAGGAATGTTAGATAATATACCTGTTTCAGAAGTGAAAAAACAAGGAGCTGATAAAGTAATTGCAATTAATTTTAAAGCAGATGATATCGATGAAAATAGTAATATAATGGATTTAGCAATGAGAACAATTGATATTATGGGAAATAAAATATCAGAAGAAAATTTAGAAACAAGTGATTTTGTTTTAACTATAAAAACAGATAAAACAGGATTATTAGATATTGAAAAATTAGACAGTTGTTATAAATATGGATATCAGGCAGTAATAGAAAAATTAGATAAAATTAAAGAAATATTGTCAATATGATACTAAAGTATGAATATAATATTAATATATAATGTTCAAATAAAAGGAGAATAATAATGAATGTTCGATACTTTGATAATGCAGCCACAACAAGAGTAAAAGATGAAGTTTTAGAAGAAATGTTACCGTACTTAAAAGAAAAATTTGGTAATCCATCTTCTATGTATACAATTGGAAGAGAAGCTAAAAAGGCAATAGAAAATGCAAGAGAACGTGTTGCAAAATTAATTAATTGTAAAGCAAATGAAATTTATTTTACAGGATCAGGTTCTGAAAGTGACAATACAGCTATTAAAGGGATAGCGCATAAAAGAGCCTTTAAAGGAAAACATATTATTACTTCAAAAATTGAACATCCTGCTGTTTTGCATACATGTCAATCTTTAGAAAGAGAAGGATTTAAGGTAACATACTTAAATGTGAATAAAGATGGAATAGTAGATATAAATCAATTGATTAATTCGATTAGAAATGATACTATTTTAATTAGTATTATGTATGCAAATAATGAAATAGGAACTATACAACCAATACATGACATAGCTAAAATTGCAAAAATGCATAATATTGTTTTTCATACAGATGCAGTTCAGGCGTGTGGAAATATACCAATTAATGTACAAAAAATGCAAATAGACATGTTATCTTTATCAGGACATAAATTATATGCACCAAAAGGTACAGGTGCTTTATATGTAAAAAACGGAATAGAATTTGAAAAATTTATAGATGGTGGACATCAGGAGAAAAATAAAAGAGCAGGAACAGAAAATGTTTCAGGAATTGTTGGATTAGGAAAAGCTTGTGAACTTGCTAATATAAATTTAGAAGAACATCAAAAATATTTAACTAAATTAAGAGATTATTATATTTTAAAGGTACAAGAAAAGATACCAAATGTACGTTTAAATGGTTCAAAAAAAGAAAGATTGCCAGGTAATGCAAATTTTTCTTTTGAGTTAGTAGATGGGCAATCTTTATTATTAAATTTAGATGCTAAAGGGATTTGCGCTTCAAGCGGTTCTGCATGTTCAACAGGTTCTTCTAATCCGTCTCATGTATTATTAGCAATAGGTTTATCTCCAGAATTAGCATATGGAGCATTAAGAACTACTTTTGGAGAAGAAAATACAAAAGAAGATATAGATTATTTAGTAAACAGTTTACAAGAAACAGTAGATAGATTAAGAAAGTTTAATTCTCCAAAATAGCAATAGCACATTTAATTCCATCTACTGCTGCAGACATAATACCGCCAGCATAGCCGTGCTCCTTCGCCACATGGATACAGCCCTATAATATTAGAAACTAAGCTTTCATTTCTAACAATTTTAACTGGAGAAGAACTTCTGGTTTCTACTCCTGTTAAAATACTGTCGGGGTTAGCAAAACCTTCAAGTTTATTATTAAAATATAAAATACCTTCTTTTAATGTAGAAGAAACAAATTCAGGTAAAATATCATTTAAATTAGAAAGTGTGACACCAGGCAAATATGTAGGTTCAATTTTTCCAATAAATGTTGATTTTTTGTCTTGAAGAAAATCTTCTACTCTTTGAATTGGAGCATAATAATTTGAACCTCCTAAAACAAAAGCTTTTTCTTCTAAATCTTTCTGAAAGTAAATTCCAGCAAGAGGAGATTCACTTGGAAAATCATTTGGTACAACATTTACCAAAAGTGCAGAATTAGCATTTTTTCCATTTCTTAAAAAATTACTCATACCATTTGATACAATGGTATTTTTTTCGCTAGAGGAAGCCATAACTACTCCACCTGGACACATACAAAAAGTATAACAGGAACGACCTGTATTAGGTGAGTGATATGCTAATTTGTATTCAGCAGGAGGGAGTTTTAGATTAGTAAAACTTCCATATTGAGATTTGTTAATTTCTTCTTGTAAATGTTCTATTCTTACACCAACGGAAAAATTCTTTTTTTCCATAGTAATACCTTTTTCATAAAGCTTTTCAAATGTATCTCTAGAACTATGACCAATAGCTAAAACAACATGAGATGCAGAAATTTCTTGTAAATTGCTATTATTTAAGCAAGAAACAGATATAATTTTTCCATTAATTATATTAAAATCAACTACTTTAGTGTTAAATAAAAAAGATCCGCCTTTAGAAATAATATAATTTCTAATATTTTTAATAATATTAATTAAATTATCTGTTCCTATATGAGGTTTTGATAGATATAAAATTTGTTCAGGTGCTCCAAAGTTAACAAACTCTTGAAGAACCTTTTTACAATAAGGACTATTAATTCCAGTAGTAAGTTTACCATCAGAAAATGTACCAGCACCACCTTCACCAAATTGAACGTTAGAAAGTACATTTAAATTTCCATTCTTTAAAAATTTATCAACAGAAATCTTTCTGTTTTCAACAGATTCTCCTTGTTCAATAACAATAGGAAAAATACCATTTTGAACAAGTGTAAGCGCAGAAAATAAGCCACTAGGTCCAGCACCGACAATAACTACATTTTTTTTGTCAGTATTTATAGCTTTTATTTTAGGAATATTAAATTCTTTAACTTTATTAAATTTTTTATATTTATTTTCATTTTTTAATTTTAAATCAATTGAATAAATATAATGGATGTCGTCTTTTTTTCTAGCATCAATAGATTTTCTTGAAATATGCCATTCGACAACATCTTTTGGTTCAATTTTATATTTTTTTATTATTGTTTCAAATAATTTTGTATCTGATATATCTTTTCTTATTTTTATATTGCTAATTTGTATCATACAAGCCTCCTATATATAAATATATTATAGCATATAATTATAAAAATAACTATAATCAATTCATATGTTAAAGAAGTAATATAAATATTTTGAAAAATACTAGATAAGTATTTGCTTTTTTATTTTTATAGTATATAATAATGTTAAGTAAAGTAATTGGGGAAATATATGGAAAAGAAAAATAACAAGATAAAAGATATAATAAATTTTATAATAAAAATATTTTGGATTTTTGTAATAGGAAGTATATTTGGGTTCTTTGCAGAAATGATATACGGAGCAGTATATACTAGGACAATTGTTATTAGACAAGGTCTTGTATATGGACCATTTATACAAATTTATGGAATGGGAGCAGTAGCCTATTACTTATTAGTAAGCAAAATAAAAAATCCCAAAGAGGCATTTTTTGCTGGAATGATAATGGGTGGAACTTTAGAATATTTATGCTCATTTTTTCAAGAAATATTATTTGGTACTATTTCATGGAATTATAGTGATTTGTTTTTAAATCTTAATGGAAGAACATCAATATTATATTGTTTCTATTGGGGAATTATTGCTGTAGTATTTTTAAAAGTAGTATATCCATGGCTTCAAAAGATAGAACCATTAATTTATAAAAAAAGAGTTAGAATATTTACTATATTTTTTATGCTATTTATGACTTTTGATATTACTATTTCATGTATGGCTGCTAATAGACAAAAAGAAAGACATAATGATATTCCGGCTAAAAATCAAGTAGATATATTTTTAGATAATATGTATCCAGATAAATATTTAGATAAGGTGTATAATAACAAAGAAGAAATAAAATAGAAAAGTTCTAATAACCTTCAATGTCGAATACAATTAAACAAAAGTATTCACATAGGGGGTTTTTCTTTATGAAACGAATAGTTACACATAACTTACCTGTAATGGGAAATTCCTCAACAGTTAAGTTATCTATAGAAGAGCGAAGTGTTGAACTCGCACACTATATTATAGAATCAAAAGATACTGTAAGAGGAGCAGCTAAAAAATTTGGAATTAGTAAAAGCACAGTACACAAAGATGTAACACTCCAGAACGGTTTGAAAAATAGATATGTTATTCCTGAAAGTATTGAAATAAAAAAGGTTTTCTTGGCAGAGAAAAATCCAGTTGTTAGATTGGGATTAGTGATAAGATAAATATGCAAAAAGTGACAAAAAGTACACGAAAAAACATACAAAAAGTGGCAAAAATTTGTGTCTACTCATTTGGGTAGGCATAATTTATTACATTGCAGTTTTATTTTGCTGAAAATAAAACGTAAGGGCAAACAAAATTAAATATTAGTAAGATAAGCACATTTGCAATTAAAAGTTGCAAGTGTGTTTTTCTTATGCAAGAGATAATGCCTCAAACTCTTAAAAAGTGATAGGTGTAATGAGCCGATGCTATAAAGTTCATTCGTATAAATGCTAACAGTCTATTAGTATGAAGTGCGTGAGTGAGATTTTAGAACACAGACTCACAATAAAAAAAGAGTATTCGGTGGCAAAACTTGGCTGTGGATTTATAATTGCAAAAAGTTTGGACAAGTATGAACAAAGATGCTTATTAGTATCAGCAATTATAGTAGCAATGCTACTTACTAGACTACCTATGAAACGAGGCGAACAACCGACGGTTTCTGCTTATGTAGGTGTAATAATTCCTTTTTTAAATAAGGGATTATTACGCCTAATTCACTTTAGCTCACTTCCTCTGGTTTCTACTTGGGAGTTGCTAAAGTGAGTGAGTCAAAAAATTTATTTTTTGGCTCAATTAAATAAAAATTGCAGTTAGCAAATTTTTATTTAAGAACCTAAAAAATACTTTAGTTTTTTTAGGTTTGGGGTGTGGGGGTGCCCCTGCCACACTAACACTTTTTGAAGCAGTCAGCTAAAAAAGTGTTGTAGTGTGTTTACAACACAATTGAAATTAGAGCAGGAAAATAAAATTTATTTGTGTTATTGAGCACGAGCAAGGAGGTTTTATATGAGTTATGCGATAATTAGAAATGCAAAATATAAAAGGGAAAATTTGAAGGCAGTATATCGCCATAATGAAAGAAAGAATAAAAATTATTCAAATAAAGATATAGATAAAACAAAATCATATTTAAATTATGCATTAAAAGAACCTAAATTTAATTATGAAAAAGAATTTGATAAAATAAGGGAAAAATACGATTTGAAAGGTCAAATAAAAACAGTAAGTAATATTGTATGTGAATATGTAATAACATCAGATAATGATTTCTTTAAAAGAATAGGAGAAAAAGAGACAAAAAGGTATTTTGAAACAGCATATAAATTTGTATGTGAATATAAAGATTTAGGTGAACAATATATTTTATCTGCAAAAGTGCATTATGATGAAAGATCTCCTCATATGCACTTACTTTTTTTGCCTGTAGTTCATACAACAGATAAAAATGGGAATCCTATTGAAAAACTTGCTTGTAGTGAATTTTGGAAAGCTAAAGATAGCTATAGACAATTACAAAATGCTTTTTTTGAATATATGGTATCAAATGGATTTTATTTAAAAAGAGGATTACCAAAAGAAGAAACTAATAGAGAACATTACACAGTAAAGGAATATAAAAACATAACTAATTTTGAAAAAACAAAAGAGACCTTAAAAAGTATAAAGTTGGAATTACCAGAAGTTCCAGATTTAAAAGATATAAAAAAGGTTATGATAGGTAGAGATGAAAAGATTTTAAATGATATCATAAAACCTAAAGATAAACTTATTGAAGAATTGTATCAAGATAATGTAACATTACATAAAGAATTATCCAAACAAGCTAAAACTATTGAAGAAGCAGAAAAATATCAGAATGAAAGAGATAAAATAATTGCTGATAACGAAGAACTAAACAATACAGTTAAGATTTTAGAAAAAGAATACAAGAGAAAAAGAGATACTCTTGATATAAAATTCAATAATAAAAAAGATGAGCTTGAAAAAGAATTTCAATATAAAACATATGATATTGAAAATCAATATAAAAGCAAAATTCGTAAATTAGAAAAAGAGAATAGCTATTTGAATAAAATAATAAATAAATTCTTGGAAACTCTTGATAAATTTATACATTGGATTTGTAGAAAATTTGATATTGCTGAAGAAGATAATTTGATTAGAGATTTTCAAGAAGAAACAAATACTTTTATAGATCCAGAAAAGCAGATAAAGAATGAAGAAAGAGGAAAAGAATGGGATTTAGAAATGTAAGAAAAAATATTGCAAAAAAAAATTAAATATGCGATAATAAAATAGAAAAATTGTATAATAAAAAGGATTTTTATTAATGGAAAAAATTACATTAGATGAAAAAAATAAGAGAAGAATACAAAAGTTTATAAAACAAGAAATTGGTTTTTATGGCTATGAGAAAGATATAGAACTATTAGAACAAACTGGAGAATTAACAGAAGAATTAGCTAGAAGAGTTTTTACAGAGATCATGAATGATGCACATAGAACTAGAACTATGCTAGAGCCAGAAGAAGATAGTGAATTTAAAGAAGAAATTGAAGAAGCATTTGCTAGATATGATAAAATTCCTAAACCAGAACATTTAGAAGAATATGGATTTTATGATGGTGTATATAATAATATGGAATTAGACGATATATATTCTAATATGCAAATTGCATTTGAATTAAGGGAATTAGACAACAAGTATTATGGATGTAAGGATTTAAGGAATATTGCAGATACAGTAATAAATTCTATTGATGGAATAGAAAAATATCAAATTGAATTGCAACCAGAGGCAAAAGAAGAATTACAAAGAATACAGGAAGAACTGAGAACTTTATTAAGTGCAGAGAAAACTGATATTCAAGGTATTCAAGAAAGAATAGAATTATATAATGGACATGCTACAAATATATGGAATGATTATTTGACAGATATAAATGATGAACAAAATAGTCAATATAGGTGGGTTATTCATAACTTAACAAAAGGAGAATTAGAGGGCAATTTTAGAAACAAATATATGTCTACATCACTTATGACTAATAATGTAATGGGAAGATATGGCAACTCTGATTATGGACTAATAATACAACCAAAGCATATTGTCTGTGCAAGTTATAGAGATACATATACACTTAATACAAGAGATGATGAAGAAAATTTATTTAATATTAGACCACCTCTTATGTTACCACAAGAAATAGAAGATATTTGCATACAGCAAACTATTGAAGAAAATGGGGAAATGTTAAATTATGAAACAACGCCTATTTATTCGGAACTTGTTGTTGATAAATATGAAATTGAGGGAGTTTATTACATAAGTTATGGGGAACATGAACTTGCAAAAGATTATGAAAGAGCAAAAAAGGTAGCAGATGAAAGAGGATTACCTTTAATAGAAAGAGATATTAGTAAGTATAGAGCAGAACATGGACTTGAACCAATGACAGACAAAGCCAAAATGAATTTATGCAGAAATGTTTTGTGGAAATGCTGTTCAGGAGATAGAGAACTCGAACAAGCATATAATAAGTTTGCTAAAGGATTTATAAAATATAATTTTAAAGATTTTTATGAAAAGTTTATGCAATTAAAGGAAAATCCAGAATTTTCTAAAGAAGATATATTGAGAGCTTTTGCAGATGTTACAAGAGGAGATATAGATTTTGGAAAAATATCACAAAACATAGATGAAATGTATTTAAGTGAAGAACAAAAAGAAACTATACAAGCTATGCAAGAATATGGATTAACAGATATACAAGATGTTCAAACTTTACAGCAAAGATTAGAAAAATGTATTTCAGATGGAATATTTTATAGTGCAGACCAACAAAATCCAGAAAAAATGAAAAGATTTGAAACTATAAAAAAAGCCATACCACAATATGAAGAACTAAAAACTGTATATTTACAATTAAGACAGGCAGGATTAGAAGATGAATTATATAAAGGCATTGATTTAAACAATATAAATTATTCGGAATTATTGGAAAAGGCTACAAAGATATTGGAAGAAAAGGCAAAAATAGATGAAGTACAACCAGATATTAGTGATGAAAGTGTAATAGTAACAGGAGAAGAAGAAAGTATTATACAATCATCTGAAGAAACAACAGCGGAAGTACAAGAAGTAGCAGGTGGTAGGGTAAGAATAAATGAATTTGGAGAAATTATAAGAGAAAATAATACAGATGAAAGTGTAATACAAGACTCACATATTGGTGCTGATATAATACAAGGAATATCAACAAGTAAGAAACTTGAACAACCACAACAAATTCCAAAAATGCAAACAACAAATATGTGGAAAAATAGATTTCAAAATTGGTATAGTGCTATAGATAGAGTTTCACAAAATTCAAAAGATAAATTTTTAAAAATGAAAGCAGATATAGTAAAAGCAATTAGTGATAAGATTAAATCAAAAGATAATAATAGAACTATTGATAATCAAGAAAAAGATATTTAATTGTATAAATATAAATTGGAGATGACACGCATGAAAAGTAGAAAAGAAATAGAAGAACTTTTAGGTAAAGAATTACAATATGTCCAACATGAAGTTCGTTCAAATTCTGATTGGGGAAACTTTGGAATTGATGTATTAGATACATATTGGGAACTAACTGAAGATGATATAAAGAAAGTAAAAGATTTGCTAGAAAGTTCAATAGAAAGTAATGATATAGATACTGCATTAGGCTGTTGTAATTTACTAGGAGAGAAAAAAGTTGATAAGGAAGTTTTACAGCAACTTATTGATGTAACTGTACAACAATTAAGTGAAGATGTCAATAGTTTAAATCCAGAAACATCTATTGATAAATTTAAAAGAATAACGGATAAAATACATAATGTTACTAGAAGTAATTTTAGTCAAAATAAGTCTATTATACAATTAAGTGAATTGTTAGAAAATAAAATCAATAGTATAATGACTTCTTTAGATGGAAGAATTACCGAATTAAAACAGCACATAGAAATACCAGAAAATGAAGAACAAATAAAAGCATTACAAGAAAAAATAGAGGGATTTGAAAGTTCTCAATATGGAGTGTGGTATGAGAGAGAAGAAGATACTTATAGAAGTAAGAGGATAAGAGAAGAGGGTGGAATAGAAGTATCTGATTTACTAGATGAAATTTCTGAATATAAATATAACACACAAACTCAAAAAATTGACCAAAGGGTTTCTAGTAAAGTTCAGTATTTAGAACAAAAACTTGCTATTTTAACAGAACATAAAGATATACAAGGAAATGATTTAAGAATAGCAGAGATACAATCACAAATAGAAACGATAGAGGACTCATGGGTTGTTGCACAGGCAGGATATAATAATATAGATGGAATATTGCAAACAGCTGAAAGCAGAAAAAACGAAACACAAGATAGATTAGCCCAAGCAAAACAAGATATTGAAACTATTGATTCAATGAGTATGGCATATATTCAAAAAAGAACTGAAATAGAAAGTCTTACAAAAGAAGTAGCGAAGTATGAAAGATATATAGAAAGAATGCAACAAACCAAAATAGAAATTGAAAATGGAGAAAATCCATCTTTTATGGGAAAACATCATAGAGATAGGTTACAAAGAGAAGAACAAGAAAGAGTTGAAACAAATAGAGGAAAAATACAAGATTTAGAGGGGCAAATAGCAGAATTACAAAAACATATTGAAATTCCAGAAAACGAGCAAAGAATAATTGACCTACAAGCACAAATAGATGAAATAGAGGCAACTATACCTAGTGATAGAGGAAATCATAAAAGAGAAAGATTACAAGAACAGGGTAGAGATACAGAAGCAATAATGACAGATATAGATGATATTATAGTGAGATTTAATGACCCTTATGTGCAAGGAAAAGCAGAAAGAATAGATACAGAAATAAAAACTAGAGTTGTATATTTAGAAAACAAAATGAATTATTTGCAACAACATCTAGATATTGCAGGAAACGAGGAAAGAGTTGCAAAATTACAAAGTCAAATAGAACAGATTGAAGATAAATGGGAATTATGCACACAAGGTTTTGGTAGTAAAGAGCAAATTGAACAAAGAATAAGAGTAACAAAAGCACATTTGCATACAACCTTAATGTCATTTAAGGGAAATAAAGAATTAAAGTTAAGTCCAGAACAAATGCAAGAATATTGGAACAAAATACAAAATGGCGAAGAAGTACCAGAACTATTTGGACAGCACCATAGAGAAAGACTTGAAAGAGAAAAAGAGGCAAGAATAAGAGCAGAGCAACAAGAAAAAGATATGCTTGAACAAGAATATGGATTAGTAGGTATAGAAGACAGGAAAACATTACAACGAAGATTAGAAGATATAGTTTCAAAAGGAATATTTTTAGGTGCAGATAAAGCTAGTGAAAAAAAGGTAGCAGAATTTAAAAGAATGAAACAAGTTATACCTAGATTTGAAGAATTTAAAAGTGTATATTTACAATTAAGACAGGCAGGATTAGAAGATGACCTGTATGCAAATATGGATTTTCAAAATGTTAGCTTTGATGATTTGTTAGAAAGAGCAACAACAATATTAGAAGAGAAAGCTAAAGCAGAGGAACAAAGAACAGAGATAGAACAACCAGAAGTAATAATAGAAGAACAGCCAGAAGTTGTAACAAATCCAGAACAAGTTGTGGAAGAAACAATAGAAGATACAACAGCAACAGTAACAGGAACAAATATAGATATTGATAGTGCAAGTATGATGGAAGCACATTTAGAATATATGAGAAATCATCAAACACAACAAACATCACAAGTTGTTGAAGATTATTGGAATGAAATTCATTCGCAACAAGCAAAAGTTTATGAACAACCACAACCAGAGAAAATAAGACCAAGAGAAAAAAGTATAAAAGATGAAGTGGAAGATGATTTAAGAACAACAGAACAACATACACAAAAACAAGATAATCCATCAGTAGATTTATGGATGAATAGGTTTAATGGGTGGTATAGTGCAATAGATAGAGTTTCACAAAGTGTCAAAGAAAAATTTGTTAAGATGAAATCTGATATTATAAAAGCTATAAGTGAAAAATTAAAAGAAAGAACTAACAATAGACAAGTTAATACACAAGAACAAGATACAAATGAAAGGTAGGTAATTCTTTTGAAACAAGAATATAAAGAGGCTTTTACAGAAGTAAATGAAATAATAAAAATGATGCCAATAGAGTTAGTAAATAAAATTCCTAGTAAGTTTCGTGAAATGATAGTGGAAGAAAAATATAAGAATTATATTCCAGATATTAAAGAGCCGATAGAAAAATGCAAGTTGAAAAATGAAACAATAATTATTTTAGGGTTGATATATAGAGATTTCCTATGCTCTCCGGATGAAAGAAAAAAATTACAAGAAAAAGATGCTAGAGAATTACAAGAAGTTGAAAAAGCTATAGAAGAAGAAATTAGAGAAAAATATAATCCAGATGATATATTTAAAAATAGAAATAAAATTGTATTACAGGAAGAACAACCATCTGAAGAAACAAGAATGACTATTGTGCAAGAGGAAAAATGGTATCAAAAAATATTTAATTTAATAAAAGGGCTTTTTAGAAAAAAATAAAAAGTTGATTGACAAAAAATCCATATAATAAATTTAGATATTTATATGGATTTTTTACTATTTATTTTTTTCTCTACTTTTATAAACATTAGCTTGATTTCTACATTGAGGACTACAATATTCAGCCTTTGGATTTTTAGCGTAAAATACTTTACCACAATGTTTACAGATTTTTAAAGGATTTTTTTCACTGCAAAGCATAAAACCGAAAGATAGGTCTATAGCTTGCTTTAATGAATTAGGTTGCCAAGATATTTCAGGTTTTTTTCCGTACATATTAATTTTATATGGTACACCAGAAAAATAATATTTAATTACATCTTCTTCTATGTTAAATTCTTGAATAGCATTATTTTGTTTGTCAAAAATCTTTTTAAAAATACTATACATTCTTTTTGCATATTCAACTATCCAATCAACTTTTTCACAATAAAAATTAGAATAAATTAATTGATCATTTAATGATGATTGTTGTAACATTTCTTGTAGATAAAATGTTGATTCAATAACAACTTTTCCGTTTGTTACGGTATAACTCATCTGATCATTAGTAGCAAAAGGAAAGAATAATTCAAAATAATCTTTAGTTTTCATTACACAATTTTTACTTATAAAATTATCTTCTTTTAATGTTACTTCATCCATTAGCATAAAGTCTGTATTAATTGGTATATCAACCATAAATCCTAATAAACCGTATTGTTTAACAAAGAAGTAAGCGGAAGCAAATTTTGTACGTTCATCATCATCTTCTAAACACATTCTTCCCATATTTAATAAATCAACAAGAATTGAGTCCATTTTACTAAACATATCATATAAATCTCTAATATTTATAATACCGTTTGGATTTGGTACAAGATATTGTTCTTTGCCTTTATATTTACCTTCATAGTTACCATATCTCATATATGAATATGGACTGTTACTTTTAAAATTGAATTCCATATTGAACCCCCAAAAAAAATTTTTTTAAAATTTATTTGTAATAACTTGACATATTACAAATATTACTTTATAATACAATCATAATTAATAAATTTAATACAATAATATATTACACTAATTACTTGAGAATGTCAAGTAGTATAACTATATTTAAAATTTGTAGACGAAAATTTTACCAAATAAGGATGTGATTTTATGGAAGCAAAAGAAATTATTATTGAAAAATTTTATAATGAACATCTAAAACCAAGTGTCATTGCAAAAGAATTAGGAGTTAATCCATCATATGTAACAAAAATAATTCAAAAAGATTCGAGGTATATTAATGAAAAGGAATATAGAGCTAATATTAGTAAAGAAAATCGTAAAGTTTTTAAAAGAGAATGGATTAAGAACAAAAGAAAATCTGAATCAGATAAGCAATTAGATGAATATGTAAAAATGCAACATAATCAAGCTAGTAAGGAATTATCATATTCAAGTGAAATGTCAGATTTTGCTTTTGCTATATGGAATAGGGGAATGTTTCAATATGATAAAAATTCTAGTGATTTAGTTTTAAAGAAAGGCTTTAAATTCGTTTTTGATGTACCAAAAAGAGTAAGTAATATTGTAAATGCAAGTAGTATAAAAAGTAAAAAAATATATGTGTGAGATATACTTTGAGATTATTCGAAGTGTATTTTTTTATTTTAGTTATATTTTTAAAATTTTAATAATAGTATTGAAAAGAAAGTTGGTGAGAATTTTGAAAAAGGGTTTGAAGATTACGTTTATAAATCCTAATACTGAAGAACAAATAGTACAAGCTATGGCGGGTGTTCTTGCTTATAATTTAGCTGAAAATGATGATAGTGTTACATTTAATTGTAAAACTTCAAATTCTTATCAAAATTCTCATGGGGAAATAGGAGTTGAATTGGAAATGTAGTATAAAAAATTATTAAAAAAATTAATAAAAAGTCTTGATATTTTAATAAAAAGTTTGTATAATGAATATAATAGTAGTAGATATTTAATATCTACTATAATTAAAATGTGAACCGCAACCCTATTTGCGAGATATAAATTTATAGGTGAGAGAATGTGAACCGCAACCCTGCTTGCGAGATATAAATGTGCAGGTGGAAAAATGTTAATTATAGTTAAATATGGGGTCTATAAACATAGATCCCATATTTTCATAAAGGAGAGATGTAGCAAAAATGATAATAGAAGATGGAAAATTTTATTTTATAAAAGACGAATTTTTTCATGTATTTAAAGATTATGGATTAATGGTTAATAAAGAAAATGGTAATAAAAGGCCCTGTTATTTTTGTTTTAAAGATAGAAAAAATAAAGAAATAATTTGGTTTGTTCCATTATCCACAAAATACGAAAAATATAAAAAAATATATGAAAGTAAGAAAGCAAAAAGTGGAAATAGACCGGTATATAACTTTATTTTTGGTAATGTTTTAGGAAAAAAAGCTGTATTTTTAATACAAAATATATTTCCAACAACAGAAAAGTACATAGAAAATAAATATGTTAATTCTAATATAGATGTAGAAATTCCAACAAGAGTTAGAGATAATGTAATTATTACATCAATTAGAGTAGTAGAATTGGCAGAAAGAGGAATTAATATTCCATTTTATGACATAATTGAAATGAAGAAAATATTATTAAATAAGTAAAATATAATTTCAAATGTCACTCGCCACCCTGTTGGCGACAAAATTAAAACTATTCCTGAAAGTGGAGTAGTTTTTTTGTGCTTTTATATTGAAAAAATCAAACTGATATGCTAAAATGTAACAGAACGAAAACGAAGTGACAGAAAATAAATGGAAAGTAGTGATGTTATGAAAATTGCAGCATATTGTAGGGTATCAACTGAAAAAGAAGCACAGATAGATTCATTGGAAAAGCAAATAGAATTTTTTAATGAATTTACAAAAAAGAACGGCTATGAATTGTACAAGCTATATGCAGATGAAGGAATATCAGGAAAGCAAATAAAACACAGAAAACAATTCCAACAAATGATGATAGATGCCAAAGCAAAAAAATTTGATAAAGTAGTAGTAAAAGATGTAAGTCGTTTTGCAAGAAATACAGTTGATTTATTACAAAGTGTAAGAGAACTAAAATCTTATGGTGTGCAAGTAGATTTCTTAAACAATGGCGAAGTAATGGAAGGTGGCTCTGAATTTATATTAACAATTTTAGGAGCAATGGCACAGCAAGAAAGTGCAAACATGTCTAAAAGAGTTAAATTTGGAAAAGACATCACAGCTAAAAAAGGAAGAGTGCCTAACCTAGTATTTGGATATGACAAAATTCCAGATGAAAGATATACTTTAAAAATAAATGAAGAAGAAGCAAAAATTGTAAAAGAAATATTTGAAAGCTATGTATATAAAGGAATAGGTACAACAAAAATAGCATGGAACTTAAATGACAGAGGAATACGTACTAAAAAAACAAAATCAAAATGGGTACAAACATCTATTGTAAGAATGCTTAAAAATCCAATATATACAGGAAGAGTAACAAATAAAAAATCAGAAGTAACAGATTTTATAACAGGAACAAGAAAAGAATTGCCAGAAGAAGAATGGATAGTTGTTGAAAAACCAGAAATGAGAATAATATCAGACGAACTATTTAACAGAGCACAAGAACTACTAGAACAAAGATCAAACGAATTTAAACTAAACAATAAAAGAGAAAAAACGGAATATGTATTTAGTACACTTATATATTGCAAACATTGTGGTTATTCATTTAGAAGAATAAAAAGAAAATATACAGCTGATGGACCAGAATATATAAGATGGGTATGCAGTGGAAGAAATTCAATGGGAGTAAACCATTGTCCAAATACAACTGTTATTGATGAAGAAGAACTTTTAAATGCAATAAAAATCTATTTAAAAAGTATAATAAAAAATAAGAAAGATTTTATGAAAGCTGTTGAAAAAGAATTTGAAAAGATTACAAAATTAAGAGAAAACAATGAAAGAAGTGAAGAAAGTCTTTTAAAAGAAATTGAAAAAGTAACAGTTAAAAAACAAAAATACATGGAAATGTTTCAAAATGAAATAATCAATATACAAGAATTAAAAAAATATACAAATCCACTAAATGAAGATATTGCAAGACTGGAAAGAGAACTAAAACTAATTACATCAGAAATAAAAGAAAAAGATGTACTAGAAAAAGAACTTAATAAAACAATAAAAACAGTAGATGACATATTAAATAATCAAACAATAACAAATGCAATGCTAAAAACAATTATAGATGTAATTGAAGTTGATTCAGATTCAAATGTAGAAGTAAGACTAAAACTACTAAATGAAATAGGAACAAATGAACCAGTAATAACAAGATTTGAAGATATTTACCAAAGTGGAGAAGACACAGAAAATAAAGATGCAAATAATAATGAAGAAAATTCTACCGCTCTGAAAAGTATCAACAGTACATAAAGATGTTTCAGAAAGATTAAAAAAAATAAATCCAAGTTTGGCAAAACAAGTAAGAGTAGTTTTGGATGAGAATAAGGCGGAAAGGCACATACGAGGAGGAATGGCTACTAAAATGAAATATAGTCATTTAAACGAAAAAAAGAGAATTTGATATAAAATCAAATTCTCTTTTAGATATTATATTAAAATTATATAATATTACTATAATATAAATTATTAATGATTGTATTTTTGTTGTTTTCTTGCTTTTCTACATTCTGGACATCTAACAGGATCATTAGTAAATCCTTTTTCTTGATAAAAAGCTTGTTCACCTTCTGTGAAGATAAATTCTGAACCGCAATCTTTGCATACAATTGTCTTATCTGCCATAATAAAAACCTCCTTTTCAAATTGATTTGAATTGTATTTCTTACTTATCAACCTAAAAAGAAGGGAAATAATCTAAAAATAAATTCATAAAAGTCTCTAAAGACCAAATTATTATAACATATAAAAATATTAAATGCAATGAAAAAGTCTTAAACTTAAAAAATTAATTTATTCACTAATCGACATATTTAGACATAAAATATAATAGCCCAAGTAATGAGGTGAGTAGAATGAATGACATAAAAAAAGGCGATATAGTAGTAAGAAAATCTTATGGAAAAGATATTATTTTTAGAGTTATTAATATTTTAAACAAACCAGAAGAAAAAATTGCAGTTTTAAATGGTGTTATAGAAAGAATTGAAGCTGATAGTAAGATTGCAGATTTAGAATTAGTTGATAAGCAAAAAGTAAAAGATATACTTAGAAAAATGGATAGCAAAATTGAAAACAGAATTGAAAAATCCAAGCAACAATGGGAAGATAGAAATTATAGAATTGGTGTAGTAACAAATCAAACTAGAGCAAAAGAAAAAATTATAACAGGAGAAATACTTCATTTAGATGGAGATAGGAAATATAGTGAGAAATCTTATCGATATTATAGAAAATTAGGATTAAATGCAATTGTAAAATATATACCAGAATATAGACAACCAAGAGTAGTGTATCAATTATTAGAATCATATAATCCAGATATTTTGGTAATTACAGGGCATGATGGAATGATAAAAAGAGGGATGAGATATAATGATATATATAATTATAGAAATTCTCGATATTTTATAGAAACAGTTAAAGAAGCAAGGAAATATGATAAACAAAAAGGTAAAAAGTTAGTAATATTTGCAGGAGCTTGTCAAAGTTATTTTGAAGCTATTATTTCTGCAGGAGCTAATTTTGCATCTTCTCCTGCAAGAATATTAATAGATTTTTTAGATCCATTAGTAGTTGCGGAAAAAATAGCATTGACTGAAAAATACAAATATATTACAATAGATGATATTGCTTATGAATTAAGGGATGGAAGAGATGGAATTGGAGGAATTGGAGCAAATGGGAAGATGACCAAATGTTAAATTATAAATAAAAATAAACCAACTTAATACAATTGTAATATAAATGTAATATAATTGTAAAAAACAAAAAATAAATCGATAAAAGTATTGAAAAATAAAGGATACAGAGATTTGCTAAGAACAAACATTTTTTGACAATTTCGCTTAAAAATGCTATAATCAAGCCATCTTAAGGGAGTAGGTGATAAAATGATTTGTAGAACAGATATAGCAAATCTAAAAACTGATATCTTAGAGAAAGTAGGGCAAAAGATAATTGTAAAAGGATCTTTAGGAAGAAGTAGAGCCTTTGAAAAAGAAGCCACGATAGAAAAAGCGTATCCAAATATTTTTGTTGTGAAATACGAGGAAAATAATAGAAATGTGACGTATAGTTATACAGATGTTTTAACCAGAACAGTAGAAGTAGAAGTTTTTGATGGCGATTCATATTCACCATTAATTCCACCGGTTTCATCTGTAAAGACAAGAAAGACATCGTTATAGAAAAAAAGTAGAAATTTAATTTCTACTTTTTTTTTGCAATTAAAGTAATAAAATCTTAAGTTGTCAAATATACATGTATAAAGAAAAAAATAAAGGAGGTCAAATAAATGGTTGTAGATACAATAAAAGAAAATTTATGTGTTAATAAATTAGTTGCAACAAAAAAAGAAGTTATATTGGTCGAAGGAGATATGATTGTACCAGATTCAAAGCCAGATATTTTAAATACAATTTGTACAAGTGGGGTTGTATGTATTTACAAAAAAGAAGTTTTAGAAGAAAAAGTAAGAATAGACGGAAATATAAATACATATATCATGTATATGGCAGATGATAGTAAAGATAAAGTAAGAGGATTAACAACAAGTCTTGATTTTTCTGAAAGTATTCAAATTGCAAATTGCAAGGAAGGAATGAATTGTAAATTAAATACAAAATTAAAATCAATTGAGGCAAAAGTAATTAATGGAAGAAAAGTAGGAATAAAAGCTGCTATTGAAATAGAGATAAATATATACTCGAATGAAGAAGTAGAAATCGTAAATAATGTACAAAATGCAGAGGATATTCAAATACTAAAAGAAGATTTAAAGGTTAATTCACTAGTAGGAATGGGAGATACTAAAATTTATGCAAAAGATACTGTGAATATAGATAATGTAGATAATTTAGCAGAAATATTAAAGGCGGATGTAGCAATTGGTGAAAAGGATGTAAAAATTAGTTATAATAAAATACTAACTAAATCAGAAGCAAGTATAAAAATTATGTATCTAACAGAAGATAATAGGATTAATAATATAACAGCTAAAATACCAGTGGTTGGCTTTATAGATATACCTAATGTTACAGAAGAAAATATGTGTGATGTTGATTATGAAATAAAAAATATAGTATTAAAGCCAAATTCTGCAGAGGAACATTCTATATATATTGAATTAGAAATAAGTGTTGCAGCTACTGTATATGAAGAAAAAGAAATTAATTTAATTCAAGATTTATATAGTCCTAGTGAGAATTTAATATTTAATAAAAAAAGAATAACAACTATTACCAATAAAAAAAATATTAGAGAAACTAAACAAGTAAGAGAAAAAGTAAATATAGAAGGAATTGAAAATAGGAGTATTATAGATGTAGATGTTGTTCCAATGATAGAAAAAGAAAATCAATTGAACAATAAAATTAACTATGAAGGAGAATTAGAATTAAGGTTTATATTATCAAATAGTGACTTACAAGTAGATAATAGGGTTGTAAAGATACCTTTTAATTATACAGTTGAAGAACAGTGTGGAGATGATAATATAAATAGAAATATGGAAATGGAAATAACAAATCAAGATTTTATCGTACAAGAAGGTGGTGTTGTTAATAGCAATATTGATATAACAATGAATTTAAATTCTTATCGTAGTGCTAATATGAATATTATTGATGAAATTCAAACAGATGGAGAAAGGGAAGCAGAAGATTATAGTATATTAATGTATATAGTAAAAAAAGATGATACATTGTGGAAAATAGCCAAACGTTTTGGTAGTACAGTAGAAGACATTGTTAGAATAAATGGAATTGAAGATGAAAATAAAATATATCCAGATCAAAAATTATTTATACCACATTATTCAAAAGCTTCTGTAAAAGAGTATGCATAAGATATATTCAAGACCGCGTATTAGAATTCCAAAAGTACTTATAAATGGAGAAGTACTTAATAATCATAAGAATAAAAAAATAGCTAAAATAATTATTATATTAATAATTGCTTTTAGTACTGTAAAAATAGTATTAGATGCAGTATATCCTATATTTGATACATTGTGTGAGGCGAAAGCAAAATCAATTGCTACAATAGTATCAAATGAACAAGCAACAAATGTTATGAAAGAACATTCTTATGATGAATTATTTACATTGGAAAAAGATAATAATAATAATATAACAATGGTTAAATCAAATGTACTAGCTATTAATGAAATTATTTCAGATGTAGCTGTAAAAATTCAGGAAGATATTGATAATAGAGGAAGAGAAAATATTGAAATAGCAATACGGCAGTTTTACTGGGTTTAAATTATTAGCAGGGAGAGGACCAGGAGTAAAAATTAAAATATCATCTATTGGAAATGTGGAAACTGATTTAAAAAGTGAATTTACAGCGCAAGGGATAAATCAAACATTGCATAGAGTTTATTTAGAAGTTAAATGCAGAGTTAATATTTTAACTCCATTTCAAGATATAGAAAAAGAAATAACTAATCAAGTATTGTTGGTGGAAAATGTTATTGTAGGACGTATTCCAGAGACTTATTATAATTTAGAGGGGTTAAATAGTAAAAGTGATGCAATGGAGATAATAGAGTGAAAATTATAAAAATAGTCAAGTTCATAGCTTGACTATTTTGTAATATTAAAAAATTTTTAATTAAGTAGTTATTTGTTACAAATATTACGCTGTGCAGAAATAGTAGCTAATATATTTCCTAATGAAGTCATAAAATCACCTAATTTATTATATTAAAGAAAAACTAAAGTGTGATATATAAAGAAATTGTATTAATTAATATCATAAATTTGATTTATTAATTTAGTAGCATTTTCTTTTAATAATTTTTTATTCTTTAAAACGGCTTTATCAGGGAAAATGGCATCACCAAATGTAACTGTCACGGTAGAGAAAAATTTAGGTCTAACTGTAATATGCACAGGAATAATTGGCACATTTGCTATTGCTGAAAGGTAAACAGCACCACTTTTGGTTTTTCTTTTATTATATTTATAATTTTCCTTAAATATACCGCCTTCTGGAAAGATAAGAAGTCTGATTTTTTCTTGATTTTCTAATTGTTCTAATATAGATTTTGCTCCTTTTATATCAGTTTTATTTCTTTCAATAGGAAAAGCGTTATGATATGTTAGAAATTTAGCAATTAACTTATTTTTAAAGAGCTCAGATTTTGCAACACTATACATATTTTCAACTTTAGGATATAAAAAAGCAGGATCGAAAATCCTAGAATGATTTGGGCAAATTAAACATTTATTATATTTATCTAATATTTCTAGATTTTCATATTTTACATGAAATAATATATGGCAAGAAGTTATAAGAATAATATTTCTAATTAATGAATACAATACAATTCTTCCTTTCATAATAAATTTGTATAAATGCTAACATACGTTACGTTTATTATTATAACATAATTTTTAATAAAGATAAAATGTATTGTAAAAGTTAGAAAACAAGTTATATTATTGAAAATTAAAATATAAAAAAGTTGACATTTTAATGCTTACAGACTCTTGATAGTAAAAGTTATTGAACGACAAAAAAACCTCGGAAGTTTTGAAACTTCTGAGGTTGAATTGACTTTGATAAAAGTTCTTTTTATCTTTTGCTAAATTGAGGAGCTTTTCTAGCTTTTTTAAGACCGTATTTTTTTCTTTCTTTCATACGAGGATCTCTTGTTAAGAATCCGTTTGATTTTAAAGCTGGTCTGTATTCACTATTAGCTTCATTTAATGCTCTTGCAATACCATGTCTGATAGCTCCAGCTTGACCTGTAAATCCGCCACCTTTTACGTTAGCTATAACATCATATTTAGCTGTTGTATTTGTAACTGTAAGTGGTTGTCTTACAATAACTTTTAAAGTTTCTAATCCGAAAAATTCATCAATATCTTTACCGTTAATTGTGATTTTTCCGTTTCCTTCTACTAATCTAACTCTAGCAATTGCATTTTTTCTTCTACCTGTACCATAAAAAACGATATTTTCCTTTTTTGCCATATTATTTTACCTCCCATACTTCTGGTTTTTGTGCTTGGTTTTCATGTTCTGCACCAGCATATACTCTTAATTTTTTAAGACTTTGTCTACCTAAAGAATTATGAGGTAACATTCCTTTTATAGCTAAAGTCATAGCTTTTTCTGGATTTTTTTCAAGCATTACTTTGGCAGAAATTTCTTTCATTCCTCCAATGTAACCTGAATGATGTCTGTAAACTTTTTGATTTAATTTGTTTCCTGTTAAAATTACGTCATTACAATTTATTATAATAACATGGTCACCCATATCAATATTTGGTGTAAATGTTGGTTTATGTTTTCCTCTTAATAATCTAGCGGCTTCTGTTGCAACTCTACCAAGTGGCTTATTTGCTGCATCAATTATATACCATTTACTTTCAACTTCACCTTTTTTTGCACTATATGTAGTATTATTCATGGTAATATATACCCTCCTATATTTTATTTGTTTTTTATTTTATTTATATGAAATTTAAATATAAAACCACCGGGGAGAAGTTCTAAATTTAAATCATATTTTAACATAATTGCTCAATTATTCTATTACAAAAAAGTACATTTGTCAATACATTTCAGGCAATTTTTAGAAAAACTTGACAAAAACAATTTTTATGTGTATACTGTTAACGTTAAAAACAGGATGTAATATATTATGAATAAGGAGTAATATGGAAATGAAAAGAAAAAGAAATATAAAAAGCATTGTACTATTAGCAGCTCTAGGAATTGCTACATTGTTTTTTATAAATATCAGTTTTGCATCTACTAATGCTAAAGTAAATGTAGAAACAGCAAATCTAAGAGAGTCAGCAGATGAAAATAGTAAAATTTTAGAGCAACTTTCTCAAGGTCAAGAAGTAGAGATAGTAGAAAAGAGTAGTGATTGGTATAAGGTTAAAGTAAAAGGAATGACAGGATATTTAAGACAAGATCTACTTACAGTAGAAGAAAAAAATACTGTAAATGCTAATACAACAACTTCATCAGAAGAGAAAGCAGAAGTAGAAACTACTAAAAATGAAGAAACAAAAACAACTGATACAGATGAAAAAAGTAAAATAATTGTGGAAGATACAAAATTAAAAATTGTACCATCTATTAATGCCACAGATATTATTGAAGTAAAAAAAGATGAAGAAGTTATTATAACAGAAACAATAAATGACTGGGTATGTGTACAAACAAAAACAACAAAAGGTTGGATTTATAAAGAAAAATTAAAATCTAAAGAAGATAAAAAAGAAGAAAAACAAACAACAGAGCAGAATCAAGTAGTAGAAGAAAGTAAATTAAAGACACTATATATAGGTAGTGAATCTGTTAATTTAAGAAAAGAAGCAAATACAAATTCAGAAGTTGTAACTAAATTATCTTTAAATACAGCTGTTGATGTTTATGCAGAGGAAAATGGATGGAGTAAAGTAAAAGTAAATGGAAATGAAGGTTACATATCTTCATCATTATTATCAGAAAAGAAAAAGGAAACGTCAAGAAGTTTAGAAACACCAAGAACTAAAACAAGTGAAAATTCAAGTGAGAATACTAAAACTTCACAAGAGAAAGAAACAACAACTACAGTTCCAATTTCAGGAAAAGGAGCTACAGTAGTAGAAACAGCTAAAAAATATATTGGTTGTAGTTATGTATATGGAGCATCTGGACCAAGCAGTTTTGATTGCTCAGGATTTACTTCATATGTATTTAAACAACATGGAATTAGTTTAAATAGAACAGCTGCAGGACAATATAGTAATGGAGTTGCTGTTAGTAGAAACCAATTACAACCAGGTGATTTAGTTATGTTTGGAAAATCTGGAATAAACCATGTAGGCATATATATTGGTGGAGGGCAAATTGTTCATGCTGCTAATAAGTCAAGAGGGGTAACAACTGATACGATAAATTCAGGATATTATAATAACAACTATGTTGGAGCAAGAAGAGTTATGTAAAAATGCAATTAAGAAAGGAAGATTAAAAGTAGTAAAACGACCAGTTTTAATTGCAATTATAGGATATATAATAGGTATTATAATGGGGCTATACTTTAATTTTAGTATAGCTCTTTTTTATATTCCGATAATTGTAATATATTTTTTCAAGAAAACATTAAAAATATCTAAGAAAGAATTTAAGTTAATAAGTTTAAAAAGATATTTTAGATATGTAAAGTTAATTTTTAATTTCAAAATTATTATTATTCTTATTATTTTTTCTATTATTTCTAATTTTATTGTAATATTTCAAAACAAAAAATATAAAAGTTTATATACAAACAATCAATTAATAAGTGGAGAAGCAGTAGTTATAGGGGAGAAACAAGAAAAAGAATATAACAATATATATAAGATAAAATATAATAAAACATATGTATATTTAAAAATAGATAAAAAATCCACAATTGAGTTAAATTATGGGGATAAAATAAAGTTTTCAGGAAGTTTTATAGAACCAAAAGAAAACAAAAATACAGGGGGATTTAATTATAAAAATTATTTGAAAACTTTAAAAATTTATGGAACAATAAAAGTAAACAAAATAGAAATTTTAGGAAAAGAAAAGCAAAATTTCATTTTTAAATATGCACATTTAATTAGTAAAAAAATAAAAGAAAAAGTTAATCTTAATTTAGATAAAGAAAAAGCAGATATTTTAATTGGAATTTTGATAGGAGACACAGAAGAAATAGAAGAAGAATTAAAGGAAAATTTTAGAATTAGTAATATTTCACATGTTTTAGCTGTTTCGGGAATGCATGTTACTTATATAATTATTGGGATTAATTTATTATTTAAAACAAAATTAGGAAAGAGAAAACTTAATTTTATTATAATTATTGTTCTTATTTTTTATATGTTTATAACAGGATTTTCAGCTTCAATAGTAAGAGCGGCAATAATGGCGATATTAATAATAGGTTCAAAAATAATGTATAGAAAAAATGATGTATGGAATTCAATTGCAATATCGTTATTTTGTATACTTATCTATAATCCATTTCTTATTACTAGTATGGGGCTGCAATTTTCTTATTTAGGAACAATTGGAATTATTGTTTTTTATAAAAATATTTATGTAGTTTTAGAAAATATAAAAATAACTTCTAAAAAATTAAAATATGAAATTAATAAAAAAGATACAAAGGCAATTGAAAAGATAAAGAATATATTAGCAGTTACAATTTCTGCTCAATTATCAATTATGCCAATTATGATTTATCATACTAATTTGTTTAGTATATACTTTTTTATAACTAATTTATTGGTAAGTATAATTATTGGTCCTATTATTATATTAGGAATAATTGCAGTTATCATGTCCTTTATTATTAATCCATGTGCTAAAGTAATTTTTACTATTATAAAATTATTAGTTGATATTTTAATTTTAATATCTAAAATTAGCCAATTGCCATTTGCAAAACTATATATTCCTACACCTAAGATTTGGCAGATATGTTTATTTTATTGTATAATTATTATTTCTAAATTAGTTCATAATCTTTATTATCAAAAAAAATTGAATGCTACTCAAATAAGAATGAGAAATTTAATAGCTTTATTTAAATATAAGATGTATTTAAATAAAAAAAGAAGTTTGATGGCTTTAGTATTATTAGGAGTGATTATTTTATTAGTAGAATTTTATCCTAAAAACTTAAAAGTAAATTTTATTGATGTAGGACAAGGGGATGCAACTTTTATTGTAACACCATATAATAATACTATTTTAATTGATGGAGGTGGAAGTGAATCTAAAAATTATAATATAGGTAAGAATACAGTACTTCCTTATATTTTAGATAAAGGATATACAAAAATTGACTATATAATAATTAGTCATTTTGATCAAGATCATGTTCGGTGGATTGTTATATATTATGCAAGAAATAAAAGTAAATAACATCATAATAGGTAAGCAATATAAATCATCAGAAAATTATGAGGAATTTATAAAAATCGTAAAAGAAAAAAAGATAAATGTAAAAATAGTAGAAGAAGGAGAAAAAGTAAGTATAGAAGATAATTTGTATTTTGATATTATATGGCCTTTTTCTGATAATATGATATCTGATAATAGTATAAACAATAATTCACTTGTATGTAAACTAAATTATAAAAATTATTCAATGCTTTTTACAGGAGATATTGAGGCCATAGCTGAAAAAGCTATTTTGAAAAAATATTCTAAAAATTTAAATATATTAAAATCAGATATTTTAAAAGTAGCTCATCATGGTTCGAAAACATCTTCTATTACAGAGTTTATTGAAAAGATAAAACCAAAATATGCAATAATTGGAGTAGGGGAAGATAATAAATTTGGACATCCATCAGATAATACAATTCAAAATCTTGAAAAAGCAAATATAAGAATTTATAGGACAGATAAAATGGGAGAAATAGAAATAAAAACTAATGGAAAAGAGATAAAAATAAATGAATTTTTAAAATGCAAATAATAAAAGATTGTATAAATTTAACAAAAACGTAAATAATAGTTATAAAACATTAGAAAAGGAGTAATTATTATGAATAAAACAATTATGAGTATAATTGCAATTATTGTTATAATAGGTGCAATTATAATTGGAGTTCAAATTTGTAAACCAAATAAAGAACAGGAAGATATTATAACCAAAGTATCAGATGAAAAGATTGAAGATGATTGTACGGATGAATATCAGGAAATACAAGAGGAGATGCTTCAAGCTAATTCTACAGAAGAAAAGATATCTCCTAATTGTTTTATTACTATGAAAAAAACATATAATAAATGTGGACACACAACGAGTGAATATATAGCTATTCCAAAAGAGTTAGTAAATAAAACAAAAGAGGATTTGAAAGAAAAATATGCTGGTTGGACAATTGATAAATTTTCAGATACGCAAATAGTAATAAGCAAAAAAGAAGAAGGAGAATGTGGTGAACACTATATTGTGAAGGATAAGGAAGGGAAAGTTGTAATATATAAATTATTAGAAGATGGGACTGAAAAAGAATATGAAGTAACAGATATTTCAACAGAATATATTACAGATACAGATAAAATTAATATGAAAAATGGAATTAAGGTAAATGGCAAACAAGAATTAAATCAATTAATAGAAGACTTTGAGTAAAATATAATATATAAAAAATCTAGTTCATTATTTTGAACTAGATTTTTTCTTTTCTTTTTTATCTATTGTAACTTCTTTTTTTAAGTCTTGTTTATCAATAAATCCTTTTTGATATAAATCTTTAACATACATTATAAGTGAAAATACAGTAGCAATTAATGCTAAACAATATAATAGAAAGTCAAATTTGCTCCAAAAACCAATTAAATTGAACTGTTTTGCAAGTAGAGAGAATACAATTGCAACATAGAATAAAACAGTAGCAAGTTTTCCATACCATTTACTATAAACGACAACATCTTTTCCATAAAGGAAAGAAGCACCAACTATCATAATAAATTCTTTTAGTAATACAATAATTAGAATCCAAAGAGGAATAATACCAATTATAACCAATGAAGTAAGTGTTGATATTTGTGTTAGTTTATCAGCAAGAGGATCCATTAGTTTTCCAAAGTTTGAGATTAAATTAAATTTTCTCGCTATAAAACCATCAGCAATATCTGTTAAACCAGAAATGGTAAAAAACAAGAATGCTAATATATAGTTACCAGTAAAAATATAAAAAATTATAAATGGTATTAATAAAAATCTAATAATAGTAAGTATATTTGGTACATGTTTAAACATAATTTTCTCCTATTTAACTTCAAATTTTAGTTTATCATTTTCAAAATCTACTTTTACAGTTTGACCATCTAAAAGTTGACTTCTTAGAATCATTTCAGATAATTCATCTTCAATATATCTTTGAATAGCTCTTCTTAAAGGTCTTGCTCCAAATTTTATATCAGTTCCTTTTTCTAAAAGATAATTTTTTGCTTTCTTTGTAATATCCATATTTATATCTTTTTCATTTAAAGCTTTTCTAGTATTTTCTAACATTAAATCAACTATTTTTAAAAGTTGTTCTTTTGTTAGAGAATCAAATTGAATAATTTCATCAACACGGTTAAGAAATTCTGGTCTAAATAATTCTTTTAAGCTATCCATTATTTTATTTTTATCAATTGATTGTTTTCCAAAACCAATTGAATTTATATTAGAGTTAGAACCTGCATTAGATGTCATAATAATAATTGTGTTAGAGAAACTTACAGTGTTTCCTTGACTATCTGTTAGTTTTCCATCATCTAATACTTGTAATAAAATATTAAATACGTCAGGATGAGCTTTTTCTATTTCATCTAATAAAATTATAGAATATGGTTTTCTTTTAACTTTATCTGTTAATTGACCAGCATCATCATATCCAACATAACCTGGAGGTGCACCAATTAATTTAGATGTTGAGTGACTTTCCATGTATTCAGACATATCGATTCTTATTATAGAATCTTCACTTCCAAACATTTCATAAGCTAAACTTTTAGCAAGTTCAGTTTTACCTACTCCAGTAGGTCCAACAAAGATGAAAGAAGGTGGTCTTTTTGTACTTTGTAACCCGGCTCTATTTCTTCTAATTGCTCTAGCAACGCTACTAACAGCTTCGTCTTGACCAATAATTCTTTTATGAAGATTAGTTTCTAAGTTTAATAATTTTTGTGTTTCTGCTTCTGTTATTTTTTTAACTGGAATTTTTGTCCAGCTTTCAATTACATTAGCAATATCTTGTACATTTAATTGTTTTGGTTTTGCTTTAGCGCTTAATTTATCAATTTCTTCAATTAGTTGACATTCACGTGTTTTCAAATCTGCGGCTTTCTGATAATCTTCTGTTGAATCAGCAGCGATAACTTCTTCTTTTTCAGATTGAACTTTAGCAAGTTCTTGTTTTAACATTTCAAGCTTAAATAAATCTTTATTTTCTAAATTTATTCTTGAACAAGCTTCATCTAAAATGTCAATTGCTTTATCAGGTAAAAATCTATCATGAATATATTTTTCAGACATAATAACTGCTTGACGAATAATATCTGATGAAATTTTAACTTTATGATATTCTTCATAATATTTTTTAATTCCTTCTAATATAACAATAGAATCTTCTATGTTTGGTTCTTCTACTAAAACTTGTTGAAATCTTCTTTCTAGAGCAGAATCTTTTTCAATATATTTTCTATATTCTTTTAATGTTGTTGTACCAATTAATTGAATTTCTCCATTTGATAATGCAGGTTTTAATATATTTGCAGCATTCATAGAGTGTTCACCATCACCAGCACCGATAATATTATGGATTTCATCTATAACCAAGATAATATTTCCATATTCTTTACATTCATCAATAATGCCTTTCATTCTAGATTCAAATTGTCCTCTAAATTGAGTACCTGCAATTACAGCAGTCATGTCTAATAAATAAACTTCTTTATTTAAAAGTTTTGCTGGTACATTTTGATTTGCTATTTTTATTGCTAATCCTTGAGCTATTGCAGTTTTACCAACGCCAGGTTCACCGATTAAGCATGGATTGTTTTTGGAACGTCTATTTAAAATTTGAACAATTCTTTGTATTTCTTTTTCTCTTCCAATTACAATGTCTAATTCATTATTTTTAGCTTTATCTGTAAGATTAGTACCAAAGGTATCTAAGAATTTCTTTTTCTTGTTCTGTTTTTTATTTTTCTTTTTTTCAACTTTTACTTTTCTTCTGCCATCATTTAGTTCTTCAGATTCATCAGAATTACTTTTTGAAGCTTTGTTTGAAAACATGTTAGAGAAGATAGAGCCTAATGGTATTGCCGCTCCAGAAATTTTTGAAGGTTCATCACTATCTGGATTTTGTTCTTGACTTTCAAATGTAATTGCACCGTCTAAGTTTTCAATGTCTTCTAAATTTATGTTTTCTGCTAAATCTTTAAATATTGTTTCAAATTGTTTAGTCATATCATTAATGTTAATTTTATCATTAGAAAGGATATTGTTTTGATCATGTAATACTTCTGTTGGATTTATTCCTTTTTTCTTTGCACAATCATAACAATAGCCTTCAAGACTTTCCTTTCCATTTTCTATTTTTTTATAAAAAAGTATTGCTGGATTTTTATTACATTCTGAACATAACATACTTTAAATTCCTCATTTCTATTAAAATTAATTTATATTATAATATCGCAAAAATAGGGAATAGTCAATAATTTTTCGAATAATAATAGCAGGGAATTTCCCTGCTATTATTTAAATTATTTTTAATACATATTTGCTAAAACTAATAGTAAAATCATTCCTATATACATAAATGCAAATAATGCTAATCCGATAATACCTGTTATCATTCCAGCTTTTCCTATTTTACTGCCTGTCCTTCTTGAAGATTTTACTCCAAATACAATAGCAACAATTCCTGTTGGTAATGTAATATACCAAAATAAAGCAGTGACAATAGATATTATACCTAAAACGAGTGATACTATATGCATAACAGATTTATTTGTATTATTTTCTTCCATAACAATAACCTCCACTTTTTATTTTATTTTTAATTCATCAATTAGTTCTAAAGTATCAAGATTATTTACTTTTATTGCTGTTTCAGATATAGTATATAAATTATTATCTATGTACAATCCTCTCAATAATTTAGAATTATTGTAGTTATAACTATATGACGATTTATTTTTATTTTTTTGTGAAGTTTCATGAGTTATAACTCCTTTTAAATTGAATCCATCATTTATATTTATTTTATATACAAAGTAGCCTTCTGAAACATAAGATTTATTATAATTTGTATATGAATCGACAATAGAAGAATAAGAATCAATTGAAGAGTCTATTTCAAAATCTTCACTATAATTATTAACAGGTATTGCTAATAATTGTTTTTCTTTAGAGAATAGTAACGCTTTTGGATTAGTTAAAATTGCTGATGTCGTTCTGCTATCTCCTATTATAGTTTGAGATAATTGTGTAGGATTATTAACATCAGATACATCAAACAATGCCATTTTCATTCCTGTTATTTTTGATGTTGTAGATGTTACTTTTCCAATTGAATTTTTATTGACAATTTCTTCAGTTTCCATTCCGATACCTATTAAATGATTTTCATCGTATGGATGTAGATATGTACTATATCCTGGTATATGTAATTCTCCTAATACTGTTGGTTTTGTTTCATTACTTAAATCAATTACAAATAAAGGATCAACTGTTTTATAAGTTACTAAATAAGCTTTATTTCCCATGAATCTTGAAGAGTACATTTTTTCACCTTTTGCAACATGATTAGAAATTCCTATTTGTTTTAAATTTTCATCAAATATTGCAATTTTGGCTCCATCATTATCATATAGAGCAATTCTTAAGTGACCATTTTGTTCATCTAAAGAATATTGATTTATTGTTTTTCCTATTATTTTATTTTTTGTATTATAGGATACTTTACCATCTCCTGAAATATCAAATTTATATATTTCTGTATAGTAATCATTTGAATAATCATAATCATCATTATAAGTTAATACTCCTAAAATACCTTTTAATCCAAATAATTTGCTTATAGGGGGAATACTATCAGTATAGTCATATTTTTGATCTAATAAATAAATACTATTTTCTGATACGTAAGCATTTGAAATATCAATTAAATAAGAGCTTACATTTATATTTGCTTTTACATCATCTAAGTCAACTACTGAAATAAGAGTTTGTTTTGTTGTTTGTACATCTTTTAAATATTTAATGTTTTTAAGAGATATTTCTTGCTCATTATTATCTTCTTTATAGGCTCTAACAATTTTATCATTTTCCTCTCTCAAGTTTCCTGAGGCAATAACATACAATTTATTATTTATGCATCTAGAGGTATAATATGATTCATATAATTCATAACTCTTAACTAGAGTAGGTTTTGACTTTGTTGATATATTATAAATTTTTACAATGGTATTGCTACTATTATTGTAGTTATAATAATATGAATAAGAAGTCGAACTAGTATTTTTAGTAGATATAACTACTAACTCATTTTTATATAAAATTAAATCTTCTGGGACACTTCCATCATTTGATTTTATAGTAGCTTCAATTTTAATATTTTCTGGGTTTATTACATTTGTTATTATTACATTGCTGTTAGATATTGAATAAATATAGTCACCATCTGTTTTGGTAATATCAGCCTCATCAACATTTTCAACCTGAATGTTAGTAGTTGAGTAGTCTTTGGAAGAAGATGTTTTTTCAGAGTTATCTGAAAACGCTGAACTATCACCTGCAGTTATAGAGTCAATAGATAATTCTGCACTATTCATAGTTTTGGTATTAGTATAACTATAATAGTAAGGACTATTAACTAAAAGACTAAAAGGCATAGTAACAATGTTTATAAACAGATCTTTTATAGTTGGATCATCACTATCATATATTTTTGATAATTCTTTATCAGATTTTATTGTTTTTAATTCTGTATTATCATTAGAAAACAGTAAAAAGGCAATAATGAAAAATATAATTATTAGAATAGATATTATAGCAATTTTTAGTTTTTTTCTCATAAAAAATCCTCCTTTTATTTTATATACTTATATCATATCCTTTTTAAAAAAATAAATCAATACGAAACTTAAATAAAAAAATATTGATAAATAAAAATATCAATGATATAATAAAATTGTGAAATTTATAAATAAGAGGTCAAAAGATGAATGTAACATTACCAGAGAAAAATAAATTAAAAAAGAAACAAATAATTATATATACTTCTATAATAATTGTATGTATTATATGTCTTGTTACAGCTTTCTATGTTCAGTTTTATGCAAGAATCAGTTTTAGTGAATTATTAGGTATATCAGAAAAAAAACAATTTGGAAATAAAACAGAAGAAGAAATAGAAGAATTGAAATCAGATTTTAATAAAGTATTTATTAATAATATTGAAGAAGATAATGGAGATAATGACAATAAAAAATCTGATAAAAATCAAAAATTAGTTTATACACAATATGAAAAAAAGGAGTCTAATACTAATAATTATGATTTAGAAATACATATTCCACATATTAATATAAAAAGTGAAATTGTGGATGAATATAATAAAGAAATTGAAGATATTTTTGTAAATAAGGCTAGAAATGTTTTACAAAGTGAGAATAAAAATATTATTTATACAGTGGAATATGTAGCAAATGTACAAGATGACATTTTATCTTTAATGATAAGATCAAATTTAAAAGAAGGCGTAAGTGCACAAAGAATAATAATACAGACTTATAATTATGATTTGAGAAACAATAAGGAAATTAATTTAGAAGAGGTTCTAAAAATAAAAAATATAGATAAATCAGAATTGCAAGGCAAAATTACAGATTCAATTAAGACAGAACAAAAGAAAGTAGAAGATTTAGAAAAATTAGGATATAATGTATATAGTAGAGATGTTTCAAATGATATGTATAAGATAGAAAATTCAAAAGAATTTTATTTAACAAATGATACATTATATATAATTTATGCTTATGGAAATGATAATTTTACAAGTGAAATTGATTTAATTGTTATATAATCTAAAAGAAAAAGAACATATATTTATATATGCTCTTTTTCTTTTGAAAATAAAAGGGGATGTTTTTTATTTTAAATCAGTATCTGTACTGATTATGTTTGTATTTTAACAATGTTTTTTGTCCATTGTGTGAACTAAAAGTGAAAAAACAAAAAACTTAGCATTATTTTTTGCTAAGTTTTTATTTGGTTAAGGTTGTTCACCTAAAGTTATAGTTAAATCTTTTTCTTGACCATTGCGATTTACTTTTATTTTCATTTCATCACCAATTTTATGAGAATTTTTTATTTTATTTAATTCATCCATTTTTGTTATTTTTTGTCCATCTGCTTCAATAATTACATCTCCGATTTTTATACCAGCTTTTTCTCCAGCAGAGAAATCTTCAATAGATTTTACATAGACACCAACAACTAAGTTATTAGCTTTTGCTGTTTGTTCATTTAAATCCATACCAGAGATACCAATATAAGGTCTTTTTACTTTACTATATTGAATTAATTGTGATGTTATATCTGTTGTAGAATTAATTGGAATAGCAAATCCCATTCCTTCAATTCCTGTTCCAGAAAGTTTTAAAGTATTGATACCAATTACTTTTCCTTCACTATTTACTAAAGCACCACCACTATTACCAGAGTTAATAGCAGCATCTGTTTGAATTAAAGTAAATTGTTTTCCTTCTGAATCAGTTACTTCTCTATTAACAGCACTAACAACACCACAGGTAATGCTACTTTGCATACCAAGAGGGTTTCCAACAGCCATTGCAAATTCACCAACTTTTATATTGTCAGAGTCAGCAAATTCGGCCTTTGGTAATCCAGTTTTTTCAATTTTTATTACTGCTAAATCAGTTTGTTCATCTTTTCCAACGATTTTTGCTTCATATTCTGTGTCATCATTAAACAATGTAACTGTTACTTTTGTAGCTTCTGAAACTTCATAATAAGATTCAGAAGAAGAGGTTGCAACAATATGATTATTAGTTAAAATATATCCATCTTCACTAATAATAATTCCAGAACCACTTGCAGTTGCTGTAGAAGTTTGAGTTTGTTTACCAAACATAGAAATTAAAGAATTTACATTATATTCAACTTTAATTCCAACGATTGAAGGCAATATTTTATTAGCAGCATAAATAGAAGTATCTGAGTAATTTGATAATGAAGTTTGGCTAACATATCCTTGAGAAGATAAATTAGAAGAGTTTGAAGTATTAGAAGAAGTATCTAGTAATTTATTCCTTATAGAGGGTATTCCAAAACAAGCTCCAATTACAACTGTACAGCCTAAAACTCCGCTAACAAAAGGTAATAAAAAGTTTCTTCCAAAACTAACTTTACTTTTGCCTTTTTTTTCTGTTTCATATGTTACTTTATATGAATTTGAATTTTGAACTGTTTTAAAATCCTTTCCTTTTTCTTGATTTTGTTGATTTTTATTATTATTTTCCATTTTTTTACCTCCTGAAAAATTATATTTACTAATATAGTATCCTATTGTTTTTATATGATACAATAGATTTGTGAAGCTTTTGTGAAAAAATGCAAAAATATGAATTAATTTATTAAAAAATTCTATTGAAAAAAATAGAGGAAAAATATATAATATTACTAATAAAAAATAAAGGATGGTAGATATGAAAAAAAATAAAAATAGAGGAATAACATTAGCAAGTTTAGTTATAACAATTATAGTTTTATTAATTATTGCTGGAATATCAGTGTATAGTGGAACTGATATTATAAAAAGGGCTAAATTAGAAGAATTAAAAACAAATATGTTACTAATTGAAACAAAAGCAAAAGAATGTGTAGAAAATGCTAATTTTAAGTTAGGAAAAACAGATAATTTAGGTGACACTGAAAAAACAACTAGGATTAATGAAGCTAAAAAAGAATTAAAGGGAATAGAGATAACTGAAGCAGATAATATAAATATTGAACTAAAAGACTATAATTATTATTATAAATTAACAGAAGATAATTTAAAGGATATGGGACTTTCAAATATAAAATTAAGTGATACAGATGAATTATATATTGTAAAATATGATATACAAAATGCAAAAGTAGAAATATATAATACAAAGGGATATGAAGGAAAATATTCTTTAACAGATATAGAACAAATTGAAAAATAAAGGTAAAAGAAAATGAAAGAAAAAGAAATAGAAAGATTAACAAAACTAAAGGAAATAGAAAAAGATTTATATGGCAAGGGATTTAAAAATATTTGTGGTATTGATGAAGCTGGAAGAGGACCATTAGCTGGACCAGTTGTGGTAGCAGGTGTAATTATGCCACCTGATTCTATGATTGAAGGAGTAAATGATTCTAAAAAGGTTTCTGAAAAAAAGAGAGAAAAGTTATATGATTTAATTATAGAAGAAGCACTTAGTTATTCAGTAGCTATTATAGGACATGATGTAATTGATGAGATAAATATTTTAAATGCTACTAAAGCAGGTGTAACACAAGTTGTAGATGGATTAGATTTAAAACCAGATTTAATTATTATAGATGCATTAAATCATATTGATACAAGAGGAATTCCATATGAGCCAATAATAAAGGGAGATGCTAAATGTTATAATATTGCAGCAGCTTCTATTTTAGCAAAGGTGACAAGGGATAGAATTATGAGACAATGGGATGAAATATATCCATGTTATGGTTTTTCAGCTCATAAAGGATATGGGACTGCAAGACATATAGAAGCGATAAAGGAATATGGACTTTGTCCAATTCACAGAAGAACATTTACTAAAAATTTTATTTAAGAAATTCTAATATTGTTCCAATCATATTCAAAAAATTATAAAATCATATACATTTTAACTTGAGTGAAAGTGGCACATTTTTATATAAAATTTTCTTATTGAACGTAATGAATAGGATGAAATATTAAATAGATTATACCATACTTAATGAGATAGATTTTAACAATTTTAGTAACAATATATACAACTATATTAGTAGAAAGTTATGGAAAATAATTAAAAATAATTGAAAAAAAACTATAATATGCTATAATATATTGGAAAGAGATAAGAAAGGATGAGGAAAGATGAAGAGAAACAAAGAAGAAAAATTAGAAAAAAAACATAGATATGATAAAGGTCAAATATTTGTAAAAGTAATGGCTGGATTTTTAGCTTTATTAATGGTAATAGGAACAGTATTTACAATTGTTGCAGCTTTAATATAGTAAATAATAGGAGAAATAAATGGTAATTAATTTAGGAATGAATTGGGAAAATTTTTATAAAGATAATATAGTAGAATATATAAAATCATTACAAACAAATCCATTTGAATTAGTAACTTTAATAATAGATATAACAATAGTAATATTTTTAATGTATTGCTTTTTTAAAATTGTTAGAGGATCTAGAGCTTGGCAATTGATTAAAGGAATAGCACTTTTGATTATAGCAACATGGATGAGTGGATTATTCAATTTAAAAATTCTAAATTGGATATTAACTGGAATTATGAATTTAGGAGTAATTGCAATTATAGTTATTTTTCAACCGGAACTAAGAAGAGCTTTAGAACAATTAGGAACAAACAAGTTAACACAGTTTTTTGGTATAGATAAAGATTTGTCAACAAAAACAAAAGAAGATATATATAAAGTGGTAATTGCAGCTACAGAGCTTTCAAAAGCAAAAACCGGAGCGCTAATAGTTTTAGAAAGAGATATAAAAATACAAGATATTATAGCAACAGGAATACCTATGAATGCAGAGGTTTCTCCACAACTACTAGTAAATATTTTTGAACCTAAGACACCGTTACATGATGGAGCAGTAGTAATTTCTGGAAATAAAATAGCTGCTGCAGCTTGCGTTTTGCCTTTAGCAGATGATAAAGACATAGCAAAAGAATTAGGAACAAGGCATAGAGCAGCAATTGGAATTTCAAAAGAATCAGACAGTATTGTTGTTGTTGTATCAGAAGAAACTGGTAAAATATCAGTTGCAAAAGATGGAACATTAATTGCAGATGTTAGGGAAGATGTATTAAAGAAGATATTAATTAGTAATATTGTAACTAAGAGATTTTCTGTAGAAAAGAAAGAGAGAAAAAGTAAAGTAAAAGAATTAAAAGAAAAATGGAAAATGAAAAAGAAAAAAGAAGAGAAAGAAGAGAAAGAAGAGGAAAAATAAAAGTCGCAAATAGCGACTTTTGCTTATATTATAGGGGATTTTTGAAAATAGGAAAGGACAATAAAATGAGAAATATCAAATTAACAATTGAATATGATGGGAAAGATTTTAATGGATGGCAAAAACAACCAGATAAATTAAATATACAAGGAAATATTGAAAAGGCAATAGAAACTGTAACAGGAGAAAAAGTTGATTTAATGGCATCAGGAAGAACTGATAGAGGAGTACATGCTTTAGGACAAGTAGCTAATTTTAAGACTAATTCTCAATTGCCTATTGATAAATTTCCGATTGCCATTAATAGTAATTTAAAAAAGTCAATTAGAATTTATTCAGCAGAGGAAGTAGATGAAGAATTTCATAGTAGACTTTCTTGCAAAAAAAAGACATATAGATATATCATTAATAATTCTAAGTATGGTACAGCTATTTATAGAAATTTAGAAACACATATTCCTATTAAATTGGATATAGAAAAAATGAAGGAGGCAATAGAATACTTTCAAGGAGAACATGATTTTAAAGCTTTTAAAGCTAGTGGTACAAGTAGTAAAAGTAGTATTAGAACAATATATAAAGCTGAAGTAAAAGAAATGCCTGATGATAGAATATGGATAGAATTAACTGGAAATGGTTTTTTGTATAATATGGTAAGAATTATTGCTGGAACATTAGTAGATGTAGGGTTAGGAAAGATAAATCCAGAGGATATTATAAAAATAATAAAATCGAAAAAAAGGGAGAATGCTGGAAAAACATTACCACCACAAGGTTTATATTTAGTTAAAGTAGAATATTCTAAATAGTGATATTAACCAAATAAAGTTGTAAAGCATAAAATATAGTAAAAAATAAAGGAGAGATAAATATGAATGTTGATTTACTTATATTTTTTGCTTTGCCAATAGCTACAATTATTGTTTCAATAGCATTGCAAAAAATCTTAAAATGTCCACCTTTAGTTTCTGCAATTATTTTTGCTATTTTTTTAATTGTTACATTTGTAATTAACAACTTAAATTTTTTAATAGCTACTATTGTATATACAATTATTAGTTTCATTACTGCTGTGCTAGTATGCATTAGTTGCAGGTTGATAAGGCATTTAAGAGAAGCTAGAAATTCTTGTAGATGTAATAATAATAATAATTCAAATGAATTGCTTTCTATAAATAGTAATTGTGGAAATATTGAAGATGGTAATCTACTTACAATATCTAGTTGCGGTTGCAATCAAGATAGTGATACTGCGCTTAATAATGGGTTATCTGCAAGAATAAATGTAATACCTAATTCTAACAATAATGGTAGAACAGGAAATGTTTGTGGATGTTATAGAAGAAGATAGTATTTTAATAAAGAGTTATTGACATTGAACAGAATAGTTAATAGCTCTTTACTTTTGATTAAAATTATGCTATGATATGAAAACGAAAGAAAAGGAGAATAGAAATGTTAGAAGTTATAGAAGAGGCTCTAATTGATAGTTTTAAGTTATTACCTTTTTTATTTATTACATATTTAATAATGGAGTATATTGAACATAAGACAAGTAAAAAATCAAAAGAGGTAATAAAAAAATCAGGAAAATTTGGACCAGCTATTGGAAGCATATTAGGAATATTTCCTCAGTGTGGTTTTTCAGTTTCAGCAACTAATTTATATGCAGCTAGAGTAATAACATTGGGGACGTTAATTTCAGTATATTTATCTACTTCAGACGAAATGTTACCAATTTTTATTTCAGAAGCGGTACCAATTAGTACTATTTTTAAAATATTAGGAATGAAGTTAGTAATTGGAATGATAGCTGGATTTTTAATAGATTTTGTTTTAAGAAAGAGAAAAGAAGAAGAAAGAATAATAGAAATATGTGAAGAAGAACATTGTCATTGTGAACATGGAATTATAAAATCAGCATTAAAACATACATTAAATATATTTTTATTTATATTAATAATTACAATAATCATTAATATAGCAATACATTTAATAGGAGAAGAAACAATAGCAGGATTTTTACAATATAATCCTATATTAGGCCCCATAGTTGCAGGGGTTATAGGTTTAATACCTAATTGTGCAGCATCTGTTATTTTAACACAACTATATTTACAAAATGTAATTAGTGCAGCTACTATGATTTCAGGCTTATTAGTGGGGGCTGGAGTTGGACTTGCTGTGTTATTTAAGGCTAATAAAAATATGAAATCGAATTTAAAAATTATTGCATTATTATATAGTATTGGAGTTATTTCAGGAATAATTATTCAGTTGATAGGAATAACATTTTAAAAAACAAATTAGTAGGAGATACTTAAAAAGTTTCCTACTAATTTGTTTTTTTATAATTTTACATCTTTTTCTTTTTAAAATTAACCACAATAGCATCTTCATTATCAAATAAATATTTAGAATCTGTAGTATCTGTTTGAACAGGATCTATTTCGTTTTTTTCATCTTTAAAGTCTATATGCTTAAAATCAAATTTTTTGGGAGAATTGTTATTATCTTCAGTAGCTGTTGTAACTCCATCAGAATATTTACCAAAATCATAAGTTTTAATTTTATGTGGTTCTTTATATTTTGATTCTAGATATCCAAATCTACCTTGACCAACCATAGGTTTTCCACCAGCAGATTTAATTTTATAAGCACAATCCTTTGCACTCATAGTTTGAAGTTTACCTTCTTTAAAGTATTTAACAAAGTCCCATTTTACATTTCCATATTTATCATCATATTTCATTTTTCCCATATCCATACTATTGCTATATATCCAATCTCTTTTTGTTCCAAATTCGTTTGACCACCATTGCAATTCACTAAATTCACCATTACCAGTAAATATTTTATTAGCACAGTTTGAAAGAATTGTGCTTTTGTAATTCTCTCTTAAATGTGGAGTTTCTAATTGTTGTAAAGATTGAGTAGAAATGATTGTACCAACTTTGTATTTTCTATACATTGTAAACATTGCTTCTGTATCTTTACAAATAAAATCAGCAAATTCATCTATATACAAGAAATGAGGAATTCTAGAACTTTCAACACCAGGTCTCCTTAAAACAGCGTTTTGCATTGCCATCAAGAAAAATAAGCCAAAAGCTTTATGACCTGCAGCTCCTAAATCACCACGTCTAGTACATAAGAATGTTACATCAGCATTAGCAAGCATTTTGTCAAAGTCCAAATTATTGTGTCTATTACATAAAATACTTTTTATACCAGGGATTCTTAATAAATTATCTAATTGACTAATGATTGTATAAAGATATTTTTCTATATTTGATTTTCCTATACTGTTTGCATAAAAATTCTTTTTAAAATAGGCTAATTGTATACTGTATTTTGATTTTAAATCTTCATTATGTGCTAATATTTCACACATTTTTTCTATTAACTCAAAATTAGTAAACATTTTTAGCATATCCTCTAGGTTTGGTAGTTTGCCTTCGTTCATTCTAGGATACATTTCTTTTAATAAAATTACTAAATTTTCAATTGCTTGCATTACAATATCTTCTTTATAAGCTTCATCAACATCACTGTGAGAAGTATTATACATAGCTTTTAACACAGAAGAAATAGTAATTGCTATTTTTGAAGAATCATCATATACAAAAGGATTTAATCCAATTGAATTTTGATTATTTGGATCTATAATGTTATAAGAAAGTCCAAAATTTTTACATACATCAATCATATGACCAACAACTTCATAATCAGGAGCTATAAGAGTAAGTCCTAGATTTTTATAAGTAATTTCATTTCCCATGCTACTTAATATCATTTTTTTCATATAAGTTTTATAAATTGTTTCTTTATTTTCTATAGGTGATAACATATTTAAATTAAAGTTCTGATTTAAATAATCATTATCGTATGGAGCATTTAAAACTGCAATATTAGTTCTTAAAGCAGTAAATCCCATTTCCTTTGAAACTTCTTTATAAAAGTATTTTCTTTCTAAATCTCTGGCCATTAATGGTTCATATACTTGAGAAGTTTTTCCAGATCCAGAGCCACCACAAACAAATAAAGATTGATATCTTGAAGATTCTGGAATTGTAACAGCTTTTCCTGTTTCTACATCATAGCACAAATATACTTCAGCAGTATAAGGACCGGTACCTTCTTTTTTGTTAGATAAGTTAATTCCACCATAATCCCAAATAGAACGTAGTTGATCTTTACTATCATTAATACCAAAGAATAACCATTTAAATAAAGGAAATATTGTAGCAAGAGGTAAGTATAAAGAAATACTAACCATAGCAGGTGTTACTAAATCAGAAAAATCAGTAATAAGTTCTGTATAATTAGGAACAGATAAAAGTAATAGCCATGCACCTTGATTTAGCCATTGTGTAAACATTGATAATGCTATGATATAAAGTCCAATTATATATATATAAAATAATGTTACCTTTTTTGATTTTGAAGTTGCAAATTTTGAAGCACCAGAGAATAAATAAGCAAATACTGGACAAGCTAATGCAAATGTATATTGTATTGGCCCCCAATAAGAATAAGAAACTCCAGTAAATATCATTAATAACATTTCTACAATTCTATCTACCGCTAAATATACTGTAATTAATGTTAGTGTATAAGTAGCAAATGTATTTCTATCTGTATTTAATAATTTTAAAAATTTATCAATATATTTCATTTTAAAAATCCTTTCATTCTAATAAAACATACATATATATTATCCTATAAATTCGGCAAAAAAACAAGTAGTTTGACTAAAATAATGGGAATTTTTGTTACAGTTTTGTAAAAAATTTTCTATTTTTCATTCTAATCAGACGTCATTAAATAAAATTTAATTGTTATAGTATGAGCCAAAACCTGTACATCATAATCATTTTGTATTGAACTGTAACGAGTTTTTTGAATAAAAAGGTAATTTATGAATATACTAAAAATAATATAAATGGATAAGAGAGGAAGATATATGGAAGAATATATAAAAGAGTATAAAATAATAGAAAAAACAGAAATACAAAAAGAAATAGAATTAATTAAAACAATTATTGATACAAGAGAAAAATTAAAAAGAGATAACAAAAATTTTGAATATGCGCAAGGAGATCTTGTTGATTATTATACTTATCAAATTAAAGCAAATCAAGCGAAATTAGACTATTTAATTAAACTTGCTAAAACAAATGGAATTCAAGTAGATATGGTAAATGATAAAAAATTCACTTTCTTAGAGAGTGAAGAAGCAGGTTAAAGTAATATTTGTCCAAACAATAACATACACATGGTAATAAGAAAATTTTATAACATAAAAATCATGTAGAAATAAAGACATTGACTTAAAAATGTTTAAAAGATATTAATGTTAGTCTTTATTCTATGTTTTTAGTTTGGAGTGAAGTATATGGACAATAATTTAATTACATATTTAGCATGTATATGTTTTATTTTTTTATTTGGAAAATTATTTATAGTACCTTTAAAGAAAATATTAAAATTAATTTTAAATTCTATTCTTGGAGGAATTAGTATTTATATTATTAATTTAGTAGGAGCTAATTTTGGATTCCATATTGGTTTAAATTTTTTTACAAGTGTTATAATTGGGTTATTAGGATTACCAGGAGCAATTTGTTTAATAATTGTTAAGTTATTAATTGGTTGATATTGTTTAATAATTTACTATAAATTAATGCAAAAAAACCTTAGATGCTTTAAAAATATCTAAGGTTTTTTTAATTTATTATTCAACTGTAACTGATTTTGCTAAGTTTCTTGGTTTATCAACATCTAATCCCTTTTCTTTTGAAATGTAATAAGCTAGTAATTGTAAAGGTATTACAGATAAAATAGGAGAGATAAAAGTATTAGTTTCCGGAATATGAATAACTGTATCAAACATTTTATCATCAATATTTTGATTAGTAACAACTAAAGTTTTTGCACCTCTAGTAATTACTTCTTGAATATTACTTACAGTTTTTTCTACTAAATTTTTATCTGTCATAATACTTATAACAGTAATATCATTTTCAATTAATGCAATTGGACCATGTTTTAATTCACCAGCAGGGTAACTATCTGCATGAATATAAGAAATTTCTTTTAGTTTTAAAGCTGATTCTTTTGCAACTGTTTCATCAATACCTCTTCCTAAGAAGAAGACATCTTTTTCTTGGTAAATTCTATGCCCAAATTCTTTTATTTGCTCAGCACATTTTAAAGTTTCTTCAATTTTTGAAGGCAATTCTAAAATGTTGTTTTTTAGTTCTAAAATATTTTTATCAGTTAGTTCTAGTGTTTCAGCAAAATAAATAGCTAAAATAGCCAATAATACTACTTGAGAAGTATAAGCTTTTGTAGAGGCAACAGCAATTTCTGGGCCAGCATGTGTATAAATAGAGTAATCAGCTTCTCTAGTAATAGAGCTACCAATAACGTTACTAATTGCTAATGTTTTTGCTCCTTTTTCTTTTGAAAGCTTTAAAGCAGCTATTGTATCAGCTGTTTCACCTGATTGAGAAATAAAAATACATAAAGTTTTTTCATCAACGATAGGGTCTCTATATCTAAATTCAGAAGCAATGTCAACTTCTGTTGGTATTTTACAGATACGTTCTAACATATTTTTAGCTGCTAAACCTGCATGCATAGCAGTACCGCAAGCAACAAGATAAATTTTATTAAGACTTTTTAAATATTCTTTTGTGAATTTTAATTCATCAAATTCACATTTTGAACCTTCACCTAATTTGGCACCTATTGTTTCTCTAATTGCAGTTGGTTGTTCGTAAATTTCTTTTAACATATAATCTTCGAATCCATCTTTTTCTGCACTAGAAGCATTCCATTCGATCGTTTGAATTTTTTTATCAATTGGATTTAAATTTTTATCATAGAATTTAGCATCGTCTCTTGATAAAACAACAAATTCTAAATCTTCTAATAGATAAAATTCTCTTGTAAAAGAAAGAATAGCAGGTATATCAGAAGAAATGTAATTTTCTCCATTTCCTTTACCTATTACAAGAGGGCTGTCTTTTCTTACTACTATCATATTATTAGGATCGTTTTTACAAATTATTTCTAAGGCGAAACTTCCTTTTAAGTCAGAACATGCATTTTTTACAGCTCTTAAGAATCTAAAAGAATCATTATTGTCGTCTTTAGAATAATAATAATGTATTAAATTAGGTATAATTTCAGTATCTGTCTGAGAATAAAATGTATAACCATTATTAATTAAAAATTTTCTTAATTCATTATAGTTTTCAATAATTCCGTTATGAACAACACTAAATGTTTTTGAATTATCCATATGAGGATGAGAATTTTCTTTAGATGGTTTTCCATGAGTTGCCCATCTTGTATGAGCAATACCAATTGTTCCTTCTAAATCATCAATTCCTGGTAAATTATTTAAATTTTTAACTCTTCCTTTATCTTTCATTATTGAAAGACCATCTTTTTCAATTGTTGAAATACCAGCTGAGTCATATCCTCTGTATTCCAATCTTAAAAGTCCATTAATTAAAATAGGACTTGCTTTTTTTGTTCCTATGTAACCTACAATTCCACACATAGTAAATCCTCCTTATAAATATTAATTTTGGAATTGAAATGATGCAATAAAAGCTTAATTACATTAATTTTTGTTACAATATTACTATTGCTTTTTAGTTAATGTTATGACTTTAAGCTAAAGCCACTAAAGTATCCGCCGAAAAATTCGATAACTTTAGTCCTCGTCAACATTTTTTAAAATGTCCAGGCGCTTAATAAATAAAATAACTCCTTTCATTTTATTTTGCACTTTTTCAATTTACTTTATTATATTACCCCAAAAAATAAAATGTGGCAAGTATTTATCTAAAAAAATAAATAACTTGAATAAAAATATGTTATAAGATATAATGCAAATAATGAGGTGATTATATGAAAAAAATAGGAATTGTTATTGCTATGGAAGAAGAGTTTCAAGCAATAGAGAATAAAATAAAAGAGATAAAAGTTCATGAAGAAAAAGGACTAAAATTTTTTGAGGGAAAAATAGGAGAAAAAGAATGTGTTATAGTAAAAAGTGGAGTAGGAAAGGTAAATGCAGCAAGAACAACACAAGCAATGATAGACAATTTTGATATAGAATATATTATAAATATGGGAGCATCTGGAAGTATTGCTAATGATTTAAATATAGGAGATATAGTAATAGGAAAGTATGTAGTTCAACACGATTTTGATATTACAGCATTTGGACATAACAAAGGATATATAACAGGTGTTGGAGAAAAAGTAGAATGTGATAAAAAATTAATTAAAACGTTAGAAGATGTCGCAAAAAATAATGGAAAATATAAAGTTAAATTAGGAATAGTAGTAACTGGAGATATTTTTTGTACAGACGAAATTATGAAAGAAAAAATACATACTAAATTTGATGCAGATGTAGTTGATATGGAATGTGCTGCAATAGCACAGGTTGCATATTTAAATAAAAAACCATTTGTAGTTGTAAGATGTATTTCAGATGCTCCAAATGGAGAAAACGCATCAGTATTTGATGAAAATTTAGAAATGGCAGCGAATAGATGTGCAAAAATTATAACAGAATTTATGAATAATAATCTAAATTAAATTCACAAAAAATTTACATTAAATTGCTTGTATAAAAAAGGTAAATTAGTATATAATTTATATAAATTGAAAGGAGTGATTTTTATGGATAGAAAAATCAAAGTAGCTCAATATGGAACAGGAAAGATGAGTGTGTACACAATGAGATATGTATATGAAAAAGGTGCTGAAATAGTTGGAGCTGTTGATGTAAATCCAGCAGTCATAGGAAAAGACATTGGAGAAATTATAGGAACAGAAAATAAAGGAGTAAAAGTTGTTTCACTAGAAGAAGCGGAAAAAATGTTAACAGAGACTAAGCCTGACATAGTTATTGTAACAACAATGAGTTTAATAAAAGATGTAGAGGATGCTTTAATGTTATGTGCAAAATTAGGAATAAATGCAATAACAACTTGTGAAGAAGCATTTTACCCAATGAACTCAAATCCAGGAGTAACAACAAAAATAGATGAAATGGCTAAAAAGACAGGATGTACAATTACAGGAAGCGGTTATCAAGATATATATTGGGGACAATTAATTTCAAGTATAGCGGGTTCAACACAAACAATTAAAAAGATAAAAGGAAGCTCAAGTTATAATGTAGAAGATTATGGAATAGCATTAGCAAAAGCACATGGAGCAGGATTAACACTAGAAGAATTTGATAGCCAAGTAGCATCTGTAGATAGAATTTCAGATGAAGAAAGAAAATCAATGATAGACAAAGGAGAATACCTACCATCTTATATGTGGAATGTAAATGGATGGTTATGTGATAAACTAGGATTAACTGTAAAATCACAAACTCAAAAAACAGTACCACAAACACATTCAGAAGATATATATTCAAGTACATTAGGAATGACAGTAAAAGCAGGAGATGCAACAGGAATGAGTGCTGTTGTTACAACAGAAACAGAAGAAGGAATAACAATTGAAAGTGAATGTATAGGAAAAGTATATTCAAAAGACGACTTTGACAAAAACGAATGGACAATTATAGGAGAACCAGAAACAACATTAGTAATAAATAAACCAGCTACAGTAGAGCTTACATGTGCGAGTATAGTAAATAGAATACCAGATGTAATAAACTCAAAACCAGGATATGTACCAACAGAAGAAATGGGAGACTTATATTATAGAGTTAAACCACTAAATGAATACGTAAAATGAGACATAGGGGACAGGTCAAAAATGTCCTATAAAATGTAGAAAAATGTCGAAAATACAAATTAATTATATAAATTTTGCAAATGAACATTTATAAAAATCAAGTAGAGCTTACAAAAACTGTAAAACTACTTGATTTTTTAGTATTATTATGTTAAAATAAAAATGAATTTGTTTAATATGTATAAGAGAGGAGAGAACTTAAAGGAAACTTTAAGGATAGATATGACAAAGATAAGAGAAAAAAATACTAATTGGTATGCAACAATATTAGGTTTTTTTAGAGATGAAGATACAGAAAATGAACAAGATAGTGGATACGAAGAATGGAAAAAAGAAAATGCAGATATTATAAATTTAAAAGAAATAGCAAATCTAGAAAAGATGTTAGAGCATAAAGATAGAAATAAAAGTAAAAATAAAAGAAAAGAACAGAAAGAGAAAGTAATAAACCCTGAAGAAGTTGATATACAAAATTTGAGTACTACTAAAGGATATGAAGAAAAAAATAATGAACGGTAAAGAAATTGGTGAGTAAATACAAGAAATACAAGAAATACAAGAAATTTAAATTTCTTGTATTTTTATCTTGACAAATGGCAAAACTACAGTTATAATAAGTAACGTTAATGATTACGGCGAAGTAGCTCAGTTGGCTAGAGCATTCGGTTCATACCCGAAGGGTCATGTGTTCGAATCACATCTTCGCTACCAGCAAAAAAGAACTGTTTACAAAAACAGTTCTTTTTTTATGTATTTTAATAAAAATAATGGAAAAGGTAGAAAAAAATTTTTTATAAATAAAAATTGTAATTTCATGAAATAAAATAACAAAATTGAAAAAAGTAATGATAAACTCTTTTTAGAAAAATAAAAGAGGTGATAAGATGATAGACAAAATCTGTAACTTCTTAACAAATAGAATAAGAAAAGAAATGCCTGATATTGATGATGAAAGGGCAGAAGTAATTAATTATGGATTACAAAACATAGTAGGTGAAATACCAAAGATATTTATTATGCTTGGAATATCCTATTGTTTGGGAATTTTTAATTTGTCACTTTTTACTTTTATATCATTGCTTATATATAAGGGGGCTTCAGGAGGAGTACATCTAAAGACACATTTAGGGTGTATTATATTTACAGTTTTATTCTATTGCGGAATCCCTTTTATTTCTCAATATTTTGTAATATCTCAAAGTGTAAAATATATTATGGTAGCTTGTATCTGGATTTTTGGAGTTATAATGATTAAGCTTTATGCTCCAGCTGATACAGAAGATGTACCAATTTTGTCAAATAAAGTTAGAAAGAAAAAAAGAATAATATCGTATATTGCATTTTCACTTGGTCTATTAATTTCGATTATAATTAGAAATAATACAATTTCAAATATATTAATATTGTCTAATTTGTTACAAACGATAACAATTACAAGGTTTATATATAAGGTAACAAATAACAAATATGGTTACGAAGTATATAGTGATACTTCATATGAATCTGTTTAGTATAAAATATATACCGGTAATATTTTATATTATAGAAATTTACCAAGGAGGGGATGTTTATGTTAAAATTTTTAGCAAAAACTGCAGAAAAATATGCAAAGGCAACAAATACAGCATGTTTGGTATTTGCAGTGTTTCATCAACCTAAAATGCCAGCAAGTATGATTAAAAGAGACTAATAAAAACATTGGTAAAAATAGTTCGAAATATATATTTTTACCAATGATATAACTTAAAAGTTATACAAATACAATCCTAAATAAAAAGAAAGTAGTTAAAACTAAACTACTTTCTTTTTATTTAATAATATATTTCTAATTGTTGACAAAAGAAATTATCATTTTTTGAAGTATATAAATTAATATTATTATTTTTCTTTATTAATTTACGAACTTCCCATAGACCAAGTCCTGTATGATTATCTTTACCAGAAACACCTTTTTCAAATATTTTTTCAGTATCTAAATTTTTATCATTATAAGTATTTTCTATTATTATTAATTCACGAGAATTTTTACTATCATTTCTAAAAGTTAAATTTATAATTTTTTCTTCACATTCTGAACTTGCCTCAATAGCATTATCTAAGAGAATTCCTAATATTCTTGCAAATTCATAGATTTTCATATGTAGATTAGAAAAATCTAATAATAATGTTATATTTACTTTAATATCTTTTTCTTCGGCTTCATTATATTTTTTAGTTAATAAATTATATATTCCATCATTATTTATTATCTCAGGATTTAAAAGATATAAATTATTAACTCTTTGACAATCATCTTCAAGTTGCAAATAATATTTTTTTAAACCTTTCATATCTTCTGTTCTTATATAACCACCTATTGTTGTAACAATATTATCAAAATCATGCTTAAAGCCTCGAACATTATCATGCAAAATATGTAATGTATTGTTATAAGCTTCAGCACTTTCTAATTTTCTAGTTGTTAAAATTAATTTAAAGACTCTAGTTAAACTATAAATACTGATAATAAAATAAGCTAATAGAGATATAAAACTTAAAAAAGTTATTATAATTGGTAACTTATCTACATAATAGAACAGAGTAATAGATTGTACAAAAATTGCTAAAATCCCAAAAAATAAGTTAGAAATGATTATGATTTTATTTTTTTTGTCAATATCATCAAGTATGTTAAGTCTATATTTTTTATTTTTTAAAAATGAAATTATTATTAGTGTAAATAAATACATTATAAAAAGATACAACAATTTATAAAATGGAATTACATTTAGTTGCTCTGCAGAAATGTTTAACAAAGTAATGTATGGATTTAATGTTAATATCTGTATCAGATTAAAACATATTAAAGAAAAAACAAAAGATGAAATGGTTTTTAAAAAAGAGCTTTTAAAAATAGTGTAAATCAAAATAATTATAACAAAATAGTTAAGAAATATATTAAAAGGATTAGGTATAAAAAAATTTGTTATTATACTACTAAAAGATGCTGAAATTATATATATTATTTTTTGATAAGTAGATGCTTTTATATCAGCGATATAAATAAAAAGTTGCATAATAATAAAAACTTCAACAAAAAATAAAGGTATAGTAATTAAATTCATTAATTCTTCATTTGGCGTACTAACAGCCAACCATAAATTATTCAAAATTTCCATAAGTTTTTAAAACCTCCATTAAATCTGCTTTGTATTTAGGACCAATATCACAAGTACTACCATCCTTAAAAGTTATAATTCCAGAAACAGGCTCAACATCCTTTATTTGAGATATATTAGCAATACAAGATTTATGACATCTTTTATAAGTTTCTGGTAATCTGTCTTGAAACTTATTAAAAGAACTATAAGTATCATAATCACGAGTTGGAGTATGAAAAACAAGTTTCATACCATCTCTTTTGATATATTGAATTTCAGCTTCATTAATAATAGTATTTTTATTATCAATTTTTATATACTTTTTAGGTGAGCCATTAACATCGTCAAACAACCTCTTTATAGTTTCTTCTAAACGATCATAAGTTATAGGCTTAGCTAAATAGTCGAATGTTTTAAATTTATAAGCAATCATAGCATATTCCAAGTGACCAGTTGTAAAAATAATATAAGAGTTTTTATTTATTTTACGAATGGCCTCTGCTAATTCTAATCCACTTTTATTAGATTTTAGATTAATATCTAACATAATAACATCAATTTTATTATTACTAACATAATTTAACATATCTTTAGTATTATTAGCTTTGAAAGATACAAAAGCATCAAAGTTATTTTTAGTAAAGATATTTTCAAGCATTTTTTCTAATCTATCTAGAATATTAATATTATCATCGCATATTGCAAAATTTAACATATATTTCTCCCCTTTTTTTACATGAAATAAAAAAAGCAAACGAACTTTGACAAAAAGAAACGAATTACCTTAATTTTCCAGTAATAATAACAATATAATCTAAAAATCTCATATTGTCAATAGAAATTTACAAAATTATCCATATGTTAAAACTGATAATATCAGCAATAATGCAAAGTAAAGAAATTGATATGAGAAAAATAGTATTGTAAATTTAATAATATTAGGATATAATAATAAAAATAATTTTTGACATAAGGAGGTAAACTTGAAAATAAAAAAAGGTAATTTATTAATAGGATTTATCCAGGTAATATCAATAATAATAATAGTAATATCATTACATTATATTTATCTTTGGTATATTGATAATAAAAAAACAGAAAATATATTAAATGAAATATATGAAAATGCAAATGTTTCGTCTGATAATATTTCTGTAGATAATGATTTGAAAATAGAGGTAGAAAATATAGATTTTAATAAACTTATAAATAAAAATCCAGATACAATAGGATGGATAAAAGTTTTAGGAACTGATATTAATTATCCTGTTGTTCAAACTAATAATAATGATTTTTATCTTACTCATTCTTTTGATAAGTCATATAATAAAGCAGGATGGATTTTTGCAGATTATATAAATAAGAATTTAAAAAATAATGAATTAGATAAAAATACTATTATATATGGACATAACAGACAAAATAATAGTATGTTTGGAACATTATCTAATGTTTTTAAAGAAGAATGGTTAAGTAATAAAGAAAACCATTATATTAATTTTTCTACTTTAAACAATAATATGGTTTGGGAAGTATTTTCAACATATATTATTGAAAAAGAAGAATATTATATACAGAGTAATTTTAGTTCTAATGAAGAGTATATAAGTTTTTTAAATACAATAAAAAATAGAAGCACATATAAATATGATGTGAATATTTCAAAAGAAGATAAAATATTAACACTTTCTACTTGCACTAATGTTGGGGAAGGAAGAACCGTTCTACATGCTAAATTAATCTATCATAAATAAAAAAATATCCCTTGTTAAACTAAAATTTAACAAGGGAATTTTTTATTTATTTTTATTTTTCTTTAAGTATATAGTTGTTACAGCTAAAATTATAGAAGCTAAAATTAGAATTCCTGTTATTATTAAAATAATATCTCCAGTGTATGGATTAGATGTTAGGCTATTTTCTTCTTGTTCTTTTGTTTCTTCTGTGCTGTTATCAGCATTAGAAGAGTCAGTATTTTCAGAACTTTTTTCAACTAAAGATGAAATTGCTGTTTTTATATCAGATATTGTTATAGTAGAAGGATTATGTAATAAATTTTTTGAATTTTCAATTGATTCTACAAAAGCATCTACTAAGTCAGGTGCATATTTAGAAGTGTCAACAGTTTCCATTTCAACAATTTTTTCACTTAATATATTAGTATTAAGTTTTAAATTATTGTAAGCAAAAGTTAAAGCTAATAAAGATTTATCATATTTTATTATTAGTAGTAGAATTCCACATATAAACAAATATTGAATCACTCCAAGAATCCGGCTTTTTAAAATAAATAGTATTATCTTTTTCTAATGAATTTTCTAATGAAATTGGAGAATACGATAAATTTTCAGCAGTAGAATCAGCTTTGTAAATGTAACCATTACAAATATAGTCTAAATCTTCAGTTTGTTTACTTTTTTTGGTTAGGGAATAATAAAAAAATAAAGGCATATAATTTAACAATAAAAATAATGGAGGTTTATTATGCAAGAAAAGAATATAAAAAAGCCAAAAATTGTAGAGATTTCAATTTTTATTACTATTGTTTTATTTGTTTTTGCAATAACAGCTATATATAATGAAAAAACAGTAAAAACAAATACTGAACTTTTAAGTAATAAAAAAATAGGTTGGGGAATAAAAAGAAATGATAATCATGAGCAACCAGATGTTGGTAGTGCAAATAAAAATATTTTAGAACAATATAATGGAATAGCATTAGGAAATAATGAAAAAAAATATATTTATTTAACTTTTGATGAAGGATATGAAGCTGGATATACAAGTAAAATATTAGAAGTTTTAAAAAATAATCAAGTAAAAGCCACATTTTTTATTACGGCACATTACGTTAACACACAAGAAGAGTTAGTTAAACAAATGATTGAAGAAGGTCATATTGTTGGAAATCATACAGTTAATCATAAAAGTATGCCAGATTTATCAGAAGAAAAAATAAAAAAAGAAATTTTAGAATTACATCAAACAATTTACGATAAATTTAACTATGAAATGAAATATATGAGACCTCCAAAAGGAGAATTTAGTGAAAAGAGTTTAAGTGTTACAAATTCATTAGGTTATAAAACTGTTATGTGGTCTTTTGCATATGAAGATTGGAATGAGGATAAGCAACCAGAAGAAGAAAAATCAAAAGCAAAAATTTTAAACAACTTACATAATGGAGAAATTATGCTTTTACATGGAAATTCAAAAACTAATACTAATATTTTAGATAGTATTATAAAAGAAGCAAAACAAATGGGATATGAATTTAAATCATTAGATGAATTTCAAAATTAATTAGAAAGGATTTTTTATGAAAAAGAATAGATATAATAAAATAGATAAGCTCTTAGAGTTACCAAAAGAGGTTTATTCTGATGTACCCAAAATTATTATGACAGGATTTGAAGAAGTAATTATAGAAAATTTTAAAGGAATATTAGAATATGAGGAATTTTTAGTTAGAATAAATACTCATATTGGAATTATTAGTATAAATGGTTATCAACTTACTTTAGAGAATATGACAAATGATGATATTAAAGTTAAAGGAAAAATAGAAGGCTTAGATATAGAAAGAACAATAGATGAAAATTAAAGGAGAAAATAATGTTTATAAAAATAATGTTAAGTTATGTTTTAGGTTATTTGAAATTATCAGTAGAAGGATATTACATAGAAAGATTTATTAATATATGTAAAAATAATAAAATAACTATTTGGAATTTAAAAAGGAATAAAGAAATTGAGCTATATTTAAATGTAAGAATTAGTGAATTTAAAAAAATATGTGAAATTGCAAAGAAAACCAAATGTAAAATAAAGATAAAAAACAAAAAAGGGATTCCATTTTTGTTACATAAATATAAAAAAAGAAAAATATTTTTAATCCTTTTAATATTGATAACTTGTTTTATAGGTTTTTCCTCAAATTTTGTATGGAATGTGGAAATAAAGGAAGAAAATGGCCAGAAATTGGAAAATATAGAAAAAGACATAGAAAATGCAGGATTAAAAACAGGAATTTTAAAATCAAAAGTGAAAACCAAGGAAATTATAAATAATATCAGATTACAAAGAAAAGATGTTGCGTGGATTGGAATTGAACTAAAAGGAACAAATGCAATTGTAAAATTAGTAAAGGCAGATGAAAAACCAGAAATTATAGATGAAAATGAATATTGTAGTATTGTTTCTAACAAATCAGGAATTATAACAAAAATTAGTGCACAAACAGGAACAGCGAATGTTAAAGTAGGAGATATAGTAAAAGAAAATGATGTATTAATTAATGGGTGGATGGAAGGAAAATTCACAGGAATTAGATATGTCCATGCAAAGGGAGATGTAGAAGCAAAAGTATGGCATACGAAACATAAAAAAATTTTATATAATACTACGCAAACAATAGAAACAGGGAATACAGAAAAGAAATATGAAATGAAAATTAATAATTTTAAAATAAATTTTTATAAAAACCTTTCAAAATTTAAAATTTATGATACAATAGAAACAGAAAATAAATTTAAAATATTTTCGGATTTTTATTTACCAATTTCTTTTGTAAAAAAAATTAATAAAGAACAAGAAAAAGTGCAGAAAAAATATAGCTTGGAAGAAGCTAAAACTGTAGGGATAAAAGAACTTCAAGAAGAATTAGATAAAGAAATTGAAAATAAAGAGAATATTGTTAATAAAAATATTAATACATATGAACAAGAAGATGGTGTTAATATTTATGTTACATATGAAGTACTAGAGAACATAGGGACAAATGAAAAAATTGTATTTTGAAGGGATGATGCAAATGGAAGAAAGAAGCCTTAGGATAACTGGAGCAGATAAAACTTTTTTTACTAAAATAACAAATACTTTAACAAAAATATTAATACCTACTAAAATCGGAATTAACGGAATGTTAATTTCAATAAAAAGAAATAATTTATTAAAAACATTTGAAAACTATAATGCAGAAAATGAGAATTATAATAAAGATGAATTAGAAAAAAAATATGATACAGCATATGAGGCATACCTTGATTCTTTAGATAAATATGTTATGGATTCTATTTATAAAAAGGTAAGAAATGGAACAGCATCTGAATTTGAAAGAAATGCTATGTCAAAATATTATGAAGTAACAAGCTTAAAAGAAAAAGAATATATGGAATATAAATATAGAAAACAAAAATATTTAATAGAATTAGATTACGAAGGAATAAAAACAGGAACAAAAGAAAAATTAATAGAAAGATACAATCAATTTTATATTTCTAAAATGGATTCTCTATATAAATCAATTTTAAAGAATTATTCAATTAAAGTAGCTGATAATACAAATATTTATGATTCTACTAAAGAATGGATTTATACAAAAATATTTTATACATTAGAAGAGTATATAGAGAATATATTATCTTTAAAAATAAAAATTGATTATGATCAAAACTTAAAAAATATTATTTCAGAATATGAAAAATATGAATCTTACATGGTTGGTAAATTAGATACTAGGGATAATATTGAAAAGAATATGGTATTGTTGGGTCTAAGTAGAAAGTTATTTACTCATAGTTTACCTTTAATTGTAGCAGAACAATGTTATGAAAAACTTTTAAAAGATGCTAGAAGCCTAGTACAAGATACTAAGATTGCAACAAAAAGAGAAAAAGCATATGCTATGTTAATTAATTTAATTGAAGATTACAATATTAAATTATTATCAACTAAAGTATATTGGGAATCTCCAAAAGACAGAGAAGAATATAAGAAATTCTGGAATAGATATCAAGAAATTTCAAAATTAAAGGAAACAGATTTTATTGAATACATTAAACAAAAGGAAATATTATTCATAAAAAATGATATGAAAAAATTAGATAAAGGTAAAACAGATTATACAAAACTTTTAAAATATTTTAAAAGAAAGTTAGTAGATTATGGTGCAATAAGAGAAATTAAAAATTCATATAAATCAGAAGGAAAATATATTAAAGTTAAGGAAGTAGTATAAATGTTTGAAGTTGTTTATAAAGACATTGCAGAAAAAGAAGAATATATAAATACAATAAAAAAAGTATTAGAGCAATGTTTTAAAGAAGAAAAAATTGAAAACTCAAAATTATATGTAACAATTACATTAACAGATGGGGAAAATATAAGAGAAATAAACAAGGAATATAGAAATATAGATAAAGCAACAGATGTTCTTTCTTTTCCTATGTTTGAAAAGGACGAGTTAGTACAAAAGATAAAAGAAAAATCATTTGAACATGAAGATGTATTAGGAGATATAGTTATTTCAATACCAAAAGTTGAAGAACAAGCTAAGGAATATGGACATAGTTTTGAAAGAGAATTAAGTTATATGGTGGTTCATGGATTTTATCATTTAATGGGATATGATCATATTAAAGAAGAAGATAAAAAAGAAATGAGACCGAAAGAAGAAAAAATTTTAAACGATCTAAAGATTATAAGAAAATAAAGGAGGAACTATGGAAAAAGGTAGAACGAAAGTATTGATTGTATTATTAATAATAGTAATTATTGCAGCAGGAGGAACTTTGGCTTATAAATTGGTAAAGGATAAAAATAAAACACAAGAAGTAACAGGAGAAGAAAATGAAACTCCAATAATAATGAAAGAAGAAAAGAAAATTAAAATTTTTAGTGGAAATGATAGACCAATTGCTGTTATGATTGACAATCATAGTGATGCGTGGCCACAAGCAGGATTACAAGATGCTTATATGGTATATGAAATTATTGTTGAAGGCGGAGAAACTAGATTGATGGCATTATTCAAAGGTGCTGATGTTGATAAAATAGGACCAGTTAGAAGTGCAAGACATTATTTTATTGATTATGCAATGGAAAATGATGCAATATATACACATTTTGGACAGAGCCCTCAAGCTGCTAGTGATATAAAAAAATACAATATTAATGATATTAATGGTATAGCTGAAGATGGAACTACTTTTTGGAGAGTAAAAGATAAAGCTGCACCACATAATGCAGTTACAAGTACAAAAAAATTATTAGAATCAGCACAAAGTAAAAAATATAAAACAACATCAACAAAAGAAAGCGTATTAAAATATACAACAGATGAAGTGAATTTAGAAAATGGTCAAGGAGCTGTTAGTGTGACAATTCCACATTCAAATTTACAAACTGTAAAATATGTTTATAATGAAGAAAGCAAAGTTTATGAAAGATATGCTAGAAAAAAAGAACAAAAAGATTGGACAACAGGAAAAACAGTTACAACTAAAAATATCATAATTACTTTTTGCGATAACTACACATTAACTGATAGTGAAAATAAAGGTAGACAAGGTTTAAAAAATATTGGAACTTTTGATGGATATTATATTACAAATGGTAAAGCAATTAAAATAAAATGTATTAAAAATTCTAGAGAAGAAAAGACAATATATCAAGATTTAGATGGAAATATAATAAATGTAAATGATGGAAATACTTTTGTTAATATTTGTCCAATAAATAGTGATGTTATTTTAGAAGCTCCAGAGACAACTGACACAAATAATACTTAAAAAGGAGAAATAAAATGAATGTTTATGATACAGCTAATAAATTAGCAGGAGAAATAAAACAATCAGAAGAATATATGAATTATAAAATGGCTAAACAAGCATTAAGTTTAAATTCTAAATTGAAAGAACAGCTACAAGAATTTGAAAAAATAAGATATGAAGTACAAGTTGAATTAATGCAAACTGGAAAAAATAATGAAGAAAAATATAAAAAAATGCAAGATTCATATTCTGAACTTATACAAGATGCAGAGGCAAAAAGGTTTTTTGAGGCAGAAACAAAATTTAATATTCTTATAGCAGATGTCAATAAGATAATTGGAGAAGCAATAAGTGACGTAATATAATAAAAAATAGGATTGTATATAAATAACTTTTTAAATATTAATGTTTAAAGAGTGTGATAAATATGGAATTTATAATTATAGCAATAATAGCTGTTATATTAAGCGTAATTTTAGGAATTTTATTTGGTTATAATTTAAAAAAAGTGAAAAAAATAACTGAAAATAAGGAATTGGATGAAAAGATAAAAAAGTATCCTAATAATATAGAAATTTGTAAAAGTTTTTTAAAAAAATTAAATAATGAAAAAGTGAAAGTTGAAGAAAACAGCGATAATGAAGCTAGTTTATATATTGCAGTAACAAATAAAATATTGATTGCAAATATATCTAATACTTATACTAGGATACAAACAATAGCACATGAATGTTTACATTCAGTGCAAAACAGAAAGATATTAATGTTTAATTTTATATTTTCTAATATATACATATTATACTATATAACAATATGTGTGCTAGCGATTTTTAAGATATTACCAAATAAACTAGTATTTTTAAGCATATATTTATTACTTAGTTTGGTATATTACATGGTAAGAATTTATTTAGAAAATGATGCTATGATAAATGCTAAATATTTAGCAAAAGAATATATGGAAGAGATTAAAATATCTTCAAAGGAAGAAATTAATAAAATTGTAAAAGAATTTGGAAAAATAAACGATATAGGAATTAGATGTGTTAATTATAAATTTTTCCTGAATATTATAGTAAAATTATTAATATTTTTAGGAATATGTATAGTAAGATAGAAAAAAAGTAGAGTTTGTAACTCTACTTTTATTTGTGGTTTAATAATAAATTTAGTATTTCTGGATAAATAGATTTTGCGTTTTTATTCCAATTATCAACAATTCTTTTGGCTCTTTCTCTAGAACCAGCAAAAGTTTTAACTTCAAAGATTGTTTCACTATTTTCTACAATTTTACATTTTATTGTGTAATTATTTTCATCTTTAGGAATGAATTCAGCAATAATAGAAGATTCTTCTTCAATTGATGCAAATTCTTTCTTGAAAATATTATCTGCCTTTAATTTCATTATTCCTGGTAATACATCTTTTGTAAGAATATATGCAGTTTTTCCTTCAGAAGTAATTCTTATAAATTGTTCTTCTTCTTTTGTGTGTATACCTACTAACTTTGAATCAATTAAATCTGTTAAAATTTGTTTAAAATAGAAGTAATTAATGTTATTAATGGAAGTGATTATTTTAAACAAATCATCTTGTCTAATGTCATTATCAATTAGATTTAATATATATAAAATAAGAACCTTATTTTCAGCCAAAGCAGTAGCATTATCTGAATTTGAACTCATAAATAGCACTCCTTACTTTGTTTTGTTTTTGGCATTATATCATATTTTACAAAAAAAGTAAAATAATTGGAAAAAATATTTTAAAATAACTTAAATAGTGATATAATATTTGAGCAAGAAATAAATTAATAATATATTTTTAAGAAAGGAAGTTATAATTTATGAAAAAAGGAAAAGTCGTTTTAGTAGGAACAGGTTTTGTTGGAATGAGTATGGCATATTCTATGCTTAATAAAGGAGGAGTTAATGAACTTATTTTAATTGATATTGATAAAGATAAAACTATAGGAGAAGAAATGGATTTATCACATGGACTACCATTTGCACCACAAAAAATGGTAATAAAAGCTGGAGATTATTCTGATTGCAAAGATGCACAAGTAGTAGTAATAACTGCTGGAATTGCACAAAAACCAGGACAAACAAGATTAGAATTAGCAGAAGTTAATACAAAAATAATGAAGCAAATTACAGAAAGCATAATGAAGAGTGGATTTGATGGTATTATTATAGTAGCAAGTAATCCAGTGGATTTAATGACATATGTTGTTGCAGAAGTATCAGGACTTCCTAAAAATAGAGTAATAGGTTCAGGAACAGTTTTAGATACTGCAAGACTTCGTTATTTAATGGCAGATTATTTAAAAATATCAAGTAAAAATATTCATGCTTATATTATGGGAGAACATGGAGACTCTTCATTTGTTCCATGGGATCATGCATATGTTGGATGTAAAAAAGTAAAAGATGTTATGAAAGATAATAATCATCCTATGGAAGATTTGGAAAAAATTCATAAAGGAGTAGTTGATGCAGCTTATGAGATAATCGAAAAGAAAAAGGCTACTTATTATGGAATAGGAATGGCATTAAGCAGATTAGTAAAAGCGGTTTTAGACAATGAAAATTCTATTTTAACAGTATCAACTTATTTGAAAGATGGACAATATGGACAAGATGATATTTATATTGGTGTTCCTGCGATTATTAATAGTAATGGAGTAAGAGAATTAGTAGAATTGAATTTAAACGAAACAGAACAAGCTAAATTAAATAATAGTTGCAAATTAATAAAAGAAATGAGAGAACGATCAATAGAAAAAATTATAAAGGGATAAAAGAAGATGATTGTCATCTTCTTTTTTATGCAATTAGTGTTGGTTAATATATCAGCAATGTTACAGGGGGGAATAATGAAAGATATATTTAAAGTAGCGATGTTACAAATGGAGAGAAGTAGTGATATAAATAATAATATTAAAAAAGGAATAAAATTTTGTAAGAATGCAAAATTGATGGGAGCGGATATTGCTGTATTTCCAGAAATGTGGAGCAACGGATATGAAATATTATTTAGAGGTCTTTTAAAAAATCAAAAGGATTTAGATATGAATAAAGTAAAAAGATGGCAAGATGAGGCAATAGATGATTCTAGTGAATATATAACAACATTTATTGATCTTGCAAAACAATTAGAAATAGCAATAGCAATAACATATTTGGAAAAAAATGATAAAGGGAAACCTAAAAATACAGTAATGATAATAGATAGAAAAGGAAATGTTATATTAAAATATTCCAAAGTACATACAGTGGATTTTAAAACAGAATTTTTTACAGAACCAGGAACAGAATTTAAAACTGCAATATTAGATTATGGCGAAGGTAAAGTGAATTTAGGAACAATGATATGCTATGATAGAGAATTTCCAGAAAGCGCAAGAATATTAATGATAAAGGGTGCTGAAATAATAATAGTTCCAAATGCATGCCTTATGACAAATATAAGATTAGAACAGTTAAAAGTAAGGGCTTATGAAAATATGCTAGGAATTGTTACTGTTAACTATTCAAATTTAAAAGGTAGATCTTCTGCATATAGCCCTATAGTTAGAGATGTTAACAGAGATGAATGTAATAGTGAAATAATTGTAATGAATGAAAATGAAGGAATATCAATTGCAGAATTTAATTTATCTCAAATTAGAGAATATAGAAGAAGAGAATTTCATGGTGATACATATAGAAAACCATATGCATATAAAGAGCTACTTTCAAATGAAGTACAAGAAATATTTAAAAGAGAAGATTCTAGAAGATGGAAAAATATATGAAATTCTAAATTATCAAAAAACTACTAATTTATTTAAAATAAAAATGGAAGAAGGTATATTTCTTAAGTTTATGGTTGAAAGAATTATAGAAATGTAGTAAAATAAATAGGAATCAAAGTATTCAACAGGCTCATTTAATTAAAGGAGGACAGCATTTATGGAAAGACATTATGACTGTGAAGCATGCCAAAATAAAAATTGCAATATTTGCCCTGCATGTGGAAGAAATCCATCAATGAGGGACACAACAGACAGTTATAGAAATAGTGTGAAAAATGGTTACTATTCTAGTTCTATAATTGAAAAGAGAGACAAAGATGGAAATTTTATAGGGTATGCGTATAACAAACCTGGAGAATAACAGTCAAAGCTAGATTAGTTTCTAATCTAGCTATTTTTTTCCCAATTTAATAATAAATACATATTATCTATATATGTTAAATGATAGTGATAAAGAGATAGAGTGAATAATACTGAAATAATTGTCAACAATTAATAACAAATTCACTGAAAAGGTGTTGACATACGGAAAAAAGCATTGTATAATATATAAGCATGAATTAAGCGATGAAACTAAATGTGGCTACATCTTGCGATTCCGTAAAGGTGGAGGGAACTTTAGTGGAGTATGTCATGGCAAAGACCAGGCGGTAAGTTAAGTTAACTGTGTAAAGCGAAGTGAATCACAGATAACTTGTGCGTTGGAAGACGCATTTATAAATAGCACTTATCCCAGAATCATCATGCATATTTTGGGTTTTTATATAGGTGATACTCAAAACACCAGAGTGCGTTTTAACTTGCCACGGTAATTTTGACAGCTATGCTAGTTGTCACAAACAAAATATAAATTAAAGGAGGGAAAATTACAATGGCAAACACAACAGTAGCAACAAGTGAGAAAATCAGAATAAGACTTAAAGCATATGACCATGTAGTTTTAGATCAGTCTGCTGAAAAAATAGTAGATACTGCTAAGAAAACAGGAGCAAAGGTTTCAGGTCCTATTCCATTACCAACACAAAAAGAAATAGTAACAATTTTACGTTCTCCACACAAATACAAAGATTCAAGAGAACAATTTGAAATGAGAACACATAAAAGAGTTATTGATATTCTTTACCCAACACAAAAAACAGTTGATAGTTTAATGAAATTAGAATTACCAGCTGGTGTTGATATCGAAATCAAATTATAATAATGATTTAAAATTAAATTTCAAAAACTACATATTAATGTAGACAACAAAAAACCAAGCTGATATGCATTAATATAAAAATGAAATCTAAATATCAGCCAATAGTTAGGAGGAAAAAACAATGAATAAAGGAATTATCGGTAAAAAAATCGGTATGACACAAATATTTGATGAAAAAGGAAATGTAATTCCAGTAACAGTTATTGAAACAGCAGGAAATATTGTTTCTCAAATAAAAACTGTTGAAACAGATGGATATAATGCAATTCAATTAGGATATGGAGAAATAAAAGACAAACATATCAATAAACCAGAAGCAGGACATTTTGCAAAAGCTAAAATAGCTAATAAAAAACATTTAAGAGAATTTAGATTAGATGATATATCTTCTTATAAAATAGGAGACGAAGTAAAAGCAGATATTTTTGCTGCTGGAGAAAAAATCGATGTTCAAGGAACATCAAAAGGAAAAGGATTCCAAGGTGTTATAAAAAGACATGGGCAACACAGAGGACCAATGGGACATGGATCTATGTATCATAGAAGACCAGGTTCAATGGGATCAACATCAACACCAGGTAGAGTATTTAAAGGTAAAAAATTACCAGGACATATGGGAAAAGTTACTGTTACAATACAAAACTTAGATGTTGTAAGAGTTGACATGGATAAAAATGTAATATTAGTTAAAGGTAGTGTTCCAGGGACTAAAGGAGCTATCTTAAAAGTAAAATCAGCTGTAAAGGCTAGTAAATAGAAAGGGAAGGAGGAAATTAGATCATGCCAAAAGTAGACGTATATGATATTAAAGGTAAAAAAGTAAGTGATATAGAATTAGCAGATAGCGTATTTGGAATTGAACCAAATGAAAACATAGTACATGCAGTACTTGTTAATTATTTAGCTAATCAAAGACAAGGTACACAAAGTACAAAAACAAGAGCAGAAGTTCGTGGTGGTGGAAAAAAACCATGGAGACAAAAAGGAACTGGTAGAGCAAGACAAGGTTCAATCAGAGCTCCACAATGGATAAAAGGTGGTATTGCTTTAGGACCAAAACCTCGTTCATACAAATATACAGTTAATAAGAAAGAAAAAAGACTTGCTATTAAGTCAGTATTAAGTTCTAAAGTAATAGAAAAAGAATTAACAGTAGTTGATAAATTAGAATTAAAAGAAATTAAAACAAAATCAATGGTAAAAGCTTTAACAGCATTAAAAGTAGAAGGAAAAACATTAATTATTGTTCCAGAGAAAAATACAAATGTTGTAATGTCAGCAAGAAACATTGAAGGAGTTAAAACAATTACAGCTAATAACATTAATGTATTTGATTTATTAAAATATAATAATCTAATTTTACCAGTTGATACTGTTAAAAAATTAGAGGAGGTGTACGCGTAATGTTACCAGAAGAAATTATAATTGCACCAGTTGTTACAGAAAAAAGTAACGACGAATTACAAGAAGGTAAATACACTTTCAAAGTAAATAAAAAAGCAACAAAAGTTGAAATAGCTAAAGCTGTTGAAAAACTTTTCGAAGTAAAAGTATTAAAAGTAAATACAATGAAAGTAAATGGAAAGAAGAAAAGAGTAGGATATCATACAGGTAAAACTTCAGATTGGAAAAAAGCGATTGTTACAATCGATACAAACCCAGAAGAAAAAACTTATCTTGCAAAAGGCGGAAAGCAAACTAAGATATCTAAAAAATATAAAGATTCTATTGATGAATTTATGGGAGCTTAAAAATCAAGTGCTATATGATTTTTTAGCAATAAATATATAAAATATCGGGAAAGAACCCGGAGAATAAATAAAAAGGAGAGAAAAGAAAATGGCAATGAAACATTTTAAACCATACACACCATCAAGAAGAAATATGACAGTTTCAGACTTCTCAGAAGTTACAAAGAAAACTCCTGAAAAATCTTTACTTGCTAAGAAAAGAAAAAATGCAGGTAGAAACTCATATGGTAGAATTACAGTAAGACATCAAGGTGGTGGAAATAGACAAAAATATAGAATAGTAGATTTTAAAAGAGATAAAGACAATATGGAAGCAACTGTAATTGGTATCGAATATGATCCAAATAGAAGTGCTAATATTGCATTAATTCAATATGAAGATGGAGAAAAAGCATATATATTAGCTCCACAAGGATTAAAAGATGGAGACAAAGTAATATCAGGAGAAAGCGTTGATATAAAACCAGGTAACTGTATGCCAATCAACAGTATTCCAGTAGGTACTTTAATTCATAATATAGAATTAAATCCAAAACAAGGTGGAAAATTAGTTAAAGCAGCAGGACAAAGTGCTCAATTAATGGCTAAAGAAGGAAAATATGCTCACGTAAGACTTCCATCAGGAGAAATGAGACTAGTTTTAGCAAAATGTAGAGCTACTATCGGAGTAATTGGAAATAGCGAACATGAAAATGTTAAAATTGGTAAAGCTGGTAGAAAAAGACATATGGGAATCAGACCAACAGTTAGAGGATCTGTTATGAACCCAGTAGATCACCCACATGGTGGTGGTGAAGGTAGAGCACCAGTAGGACACGCAGGACCAATGACACCTTGGGGTAAACCAGCTCTTGGATATAAGACAAGAAATAAAAAGAAATTATCTAATAAATTTATTGTAAAGAGAAGAAACAGTAAATAGGAAGGAGGACATTTTAATATGTCAAGATCAAGCAAGAAGAAACCATTTGTAGAAGAAAAATTATTAAAAAGAGTAGAAGCTATGAATGAAACAGGAAAAAAAGAAGTTTTAAAAACATGGTCAAGAGCTTCAACAATATATCCACAAATGGTTGGTCATACAATTGCTGTACATGATGGAAGAAAACATGTTCCAATCTATATAGCAGAAGAAATGATAGGTCATAAATTAGGTGAATTTGCTCCTACAAGAACATACAAAGGTCATGCAGGAGAAAAGACAACTAAGGTTAATAATTAACAACTAAGAAATTAGTTAAGGAGGGAAAATAAAGTGCAAGAGCAAGAAACAGTAGTAAAAAACGAAGCGAAAGCAACTCTTAAATTTGCAAGAATTTCAAGTAGAAAAGTAAAAATAGTAGCAGATTTAATTAGAGGAAAAGATGTTGATGAAGCTTTAGCAATCGTGAAATTTACACCAAAAGCATCATCAGAAATAATTGAAAAATTATTAAAATCAGCTATAGCAAATGCTGAAAATAATCATGATATGAAACATGAAA
>UMKO01007213.1_pt1 | contig 51915 bp, 60 predicted proteins | sample 1966311 | NCBI WGS metagenome assembly UMKO01 (sample SAMEA4836178, study PRJEB28245) | human gut metagenome | biome: gut microbiome; material: fecal sample | place: Denmark | collected 2008
GGACAGGGTCGCCGTATGCGTCAGTGTTTGCGGCGTCGAGAAGTGCCATACATTTCAGGTTCACATTACCTGTTTCAAGCACCAGCCCCAACAGCTTTTCAGGGTCGTTCTCACTGCCTATGGCACGCAGAGCCTTGTAGAAAAAGCTTGTCACCTCGCTGTCAGTTTTGCCAAGTGCCTGTGCGTGATAAGCATACGCCGCCATACCCTTTATTCCGAAGAGGATAAGTGATTTCAGCGAGCGGATATCCTCATGATCGTTCCACAGTTTTTTCATGTCGTAGTCATCAAACTTCTGAGAGTTGATGCGGTTTCGCTCAATGTGTATCTCCTCTGTGAGCTGTTTTATGGTGACATTATTGAAGTTCACGTTCGTGATAGTCGTAAAAAGCCCTTTGAGTATGAGCATATCTGTTTTTTCAGTTGGCGAGCCATTTTCTGCAGCGTTTGCAAGGGCGATAAGTGCACCGATAAGCTCGTCTTGATAAACTGCTGTGTCGGCTTTTTTGCCGCATACGCCTACTTTTCCGTCACAGCCTGTGTTGTGTGCAGTCTGCTGACACTGGAAACAAAACATATCTTTCACTGGTAAGACCTCCGTATATTTGTGATAGGTCTATTATGTACAAATATGTGAAATTTATTCCTGAGTTTTATGAGAAAAACAGCCTTACTGCAAGTGCAGAGAACACAAATCCCATAAGGTCGGAAAGGCACGCCGCCGCAAATACCGAGGGGTAAGCCTTTTGTTTTATGGCTGAAAAATATACTGCTATGGTGTAAAATGTTGTTTCCGTTGACCCCATTAAAACGCTTGCCACACGTCCGCTGTAGCTGTCAGGGGAAACGCTTGAAAGAATGGTTTCAAGGCAGGCGAGTGCGCCGCTCCCTGAAATGGGTCTGACTATGGCAAGGGGTATGCACTCTTCTGGAAAGCCTAGAAAAGTGGTCACAGGTCGGAGCAGTTTTGCTATAATATCAGCCGCACCTGATGATGTGAACATTCCCACTGCTGTCATAAGCAGAATGAGCATTGGTATAAGCCCCACGGCGATTTTGAGGTTTTCAGTCGCACCCTCGCAGAACACATTCACTATATCCACCTTTTTCACAAGCCCATAGCAAAGTATAAAAACCATAAGCGCAGGCACGAAAATGTCACCGAAATTCATGGCGTTCGTCCTTTCTGAGGTTGAGGGCATAGACCATAAGACAGCCTGCGGTCACGGAGATAAGGGAGGAGAAAATGATAGCAGGCGTTACGTCAAAGGGGGATACTGCACCATGCTCAAGGCGCATTGCCGCAATGGTGGAGGGGATAAGCTGAATGGAAGCCGTGTTAAGCACCACAAGCATAGAAATGCACTTCTTTCGTGCCGCAGGCGGAAGCTTCTGCATGGCTTTCACTGTGGCTATGCCTGAGGGTGTGGCGGCATTGCCTAATCCTAAAAGGTTTGCGGTCAGGTTCATTGTCACGGCATTCATGACCTCGGGGCAGTGTGCGGCATCTCTGAATAGTAGCCTAGTGACAGGGGATAGCATACGGGCAATGACCGCTGTTATGCCAGCCTTTTCACATATCTTCATAAGTCCGCCCCAAAGACACATCGAGCCACTCAAGTATATGACAAGCTCCACCGCTTTGTTACAGCCTTCAAGAGAAGCCACTGATACTGCTGTCATGTCGCCTTTAAGAAAACCGCATAACAAGGCGGATAGGGACAATATCACAATTATTACGCTTAATATAATTAACACTCCTTTCAGCTAGTATTCATATCAAGTTAATATATAAAAAACTTTGACAATAAGTGTGAAATTTTGGTGATAACGCTTGACAAATGTAATTATGTTTGTTATAATATGTTTATCATAAGATTTATGTTAAATGAAATACTATTTTTGTGTTTCAAATTAATTTAAAGGGGATTGATTTTATGAAATCTACAGGAATTGTAAGAAAAGTTGACGAGCTTGGAAGAATAGTTCTACCTATCGAGCTCAGAAGAACCTACGACCTTGCTGTTAAGGACGCTATCGAGATCTATACAGATGATGACAAGATCATTCTGAAGAAGTTCCAGAGAACTTGTATCTTCTGCGGAAGCGGTGAAGAGTGCGTTGAATACAAGGGCAAGACAATTTGTGCAGCTTGTATGGCAGAGCTCAAGGGTGAAGCTAAGTAATTACATATTTGTAGTAATATTATGAAACAGACAGGACGGACATGAAAGTGTTTGTCCTGTTTTTATTTTATGTGATAGAAAAAGCGTGTATGCAAAAAAACATACACGCTTTTTCATATTATAAGTTTTTTGAAATCATCTTCGCTGCCATTAAATACCGTCATGTGGAGATATTCGCCGCTTTCATAGAATGAGAATTTTACACGGTTGGTATAAGTCCAGAACGTCCAATCCATATCCTCGTCAGGCCTTGAAAACAGGCTCTCATACCATATCTTGTCCTTGTTAAATCTGCTGTCTGAAGCAACGATGTTTTTGTACGTCCGTTCTGTGCAGTATATGACAGGTCTTACGCCGTATTGCTTTTCTATCCTGTCGCAGAAGTCTGCAAGGTTATCTGCGGCTTCGTAATAGTCAGGTGGCAGAAGTCTGTAAAGTCCTCTCAGTCTTACCTCCACTGCAGGGATAAGCCTGCCGCTTAGATCCTCGCCCACAGCATTTATGAAATGCTCTGCCTGCTTAGTGCCGTCAGTATCAAGCTCAAGCACATGATATGCTCCCACTGATATATCAGTGTCCTTTGAGCCGTTCCAGTTGTCACGGAACGCACCGTCCTCAAAGGTAGTGCCTTTGGTGGCTCTTATATAGGCGGTCTGGATATTCTGCTTAGCAAAACTCTTCCAGCGTATCTCGCCCATTGACTCTGTTACAACAGGTCCTCTTATTGGATAGTCACGCTTTTTCGGCTCATTGAACCACAGTCTGCCTGTATACAAAAGCACCGCAAGGTTTATCACAAGCACAACTGCACACAGTATTATCAGCCGTTTTACGAGCTTTTTCAGAAATCTGTGACGTGGCTTTTCTTCATCGTAGACCTCGTAATTTGTGTAGTTTGAAAGGTCACGATCGTCATACTCGCTGTCTATTTTGTTTATAGCTTCCTTGTCAAGCTTGAATTTCTTGCTGCGTTTCATTAGCAGTATCCTCTCGGTTAAATTCCTCAGAATTTGCGATAAGCTCCGCAAAGGTATATGTGTCAAGCTTGTTCCTTACCATTTCAGATATCTCGTTAAAAGCTTTCTGATAACAGCAGATACCGTCTGCACCTCTGTTGCAGGTGCAGTCTGGGGAAAGACATCTTGAAAAATAATATGTACCCTCTATGGCTTCAAGAACGTCTTTCAAGGTAAGTTGTGCAGGGTCTTTATTTATGATATAGCCCCCCTGCGTGCCTTTATATGACTTCACTATATCAGCCGCAACAAGCTTTCTCAGTATCTTCAGCGCAAATCGAAGTGTAACGCAGGCATCATTGGAAATGGTTTTTGCGTCCATTTTGTCTTTTTCGCGGCATAGAACGGATACTATTCTTACTGCGTAATCCGCCTCAAGTGTTATAAACATTTATTTCCTCCGAAACTTAGTCAAGATAATCTCTTACCTTGTTGCTCCTGTTAGGGTGACGGAGCTTTCTGAGAGCCTTTGCCTCTATCTGACGTATTCTCTCACGGGTAACGTTGAACTGCTGACCTACTTCTTCAAGAGTTCTTGAACGTCCGTCCTCAAGACCGAAACGCAGTCTGAGCACATTTTCTTCTCTCTCTGTAAGAGTGGAAAGCACCTGATTTATCTGCTCTTTAAGAAGCACAAGTGAAGCGGCTTCTGCCGGAGCCGGAGCGTCATCATCAGGGATAAAGTCGCCAAGATGTGAGTCCTCCTCCTCACCGATAGGTGTTTCAAGAGAAACAGGGTCCTGAGCGATACGCATTATCTCTCTTACTCTTTCAACGCTCATATCAAGCTCTTTTGCTATTTCCTCAGGTGACGGATCATGACCGTTCTTGTGGAGAAGCTGTGAGGATACTTTCTTTACCTTTGTGATAGTTTCTACCATGTGTACAGGTATTCTGATAGTTCTTGCCTGATCGGCGATCGCTCTTGTTATAGCCTGTCTTATCCACCATGTGGCATATGTGGAGAATTTGAAGCCCTTTGTATAGTCGAATTTTTCAACGGCTTTGATAAGACCCATGTTGCCTTCCTGGATAAGGTCAAGGAAGCTCATTCCTCTGCCCACATATTTCTTTGCGATAGAAACAACAAGTCTGAGGTTTGCTTCTGCAAGTCTTTTTCTTGCTTTTTTAGCGTCCTTTTCATTGCCGCTAGACATCTTTTCTGCAAGCTGTATCTCCTCCTCGGAGGTAAGAAGTGGCACTCTGCCTATTTCCTTAAGGTAGATCTTAACCGGGTCGTCGATAGCAATCCCGTCAGTTGAAAGGGAAATATCAACGCCGTCCTGATCCAGATCGTCTTCTGGGTTCACCATGTCAAGACTGTCGTCGGTGATGATATCATCAATTATCTCAATATTATTTGCGGCACAGCTATCATAGAAGCTGTCCATTTGCTCGACGTCATAGTCGAGCTTTTCAAGAGCGTCAGTTATCTCTTTTGTAGTGAGCTTGCCTGTAGTTTTGCCGTGTTCCATAAGGTTATCAAGTATCTGTTTCTTGTCTGTCATTTCAAACACTCCAATCTCAATTTTTACATCGGTTGATCTTTGCTAATTCTTTTTGCGCATTTCTTCAAACTTTTTGAAGAAGTCATCGTCGGATATATCCTCCTGTTTCTCCTTCGGCTTGTAGTTTAAAAGCACATTTATATAATCCTCAGCGACCTTGGCGTCAATGCCCAGTTCGCTGTATTTTTCCAGTATCTCCGTTATCTTACCCACTTCCTCGGATGAAAATTCACCATTAAAAGATGATACAGAGCAGTCCTGCAAATCGGTTATCTTGCTCGTCAGACTTTCGTAAACACGCCTATTGAAGCTGGTAACGAATTTGTCGGGCGGAAGCCTTTTGAGAACATCTCCGCAGGCGTCATGATTATTGTAGAGATAATATATGATACCCGCTTCGGCGGCGGATTCTCGTCTGTGTTCATTGGCTTCGGGGTTTATGGTGTCACGCTTGTCAGCGAAGGTTATAGTGCGAGTCCATTCCTTTTTGCTATACTGATAGCGACGGTTTTTAAGTATAGCATTAAGTTCTGCATTGACAGTTGTGATGCTCACATTCTGTTCAGCCGCCACCTTTTTTGCGTATATCTCACGCTCAGTAGGGGAGCTTATATCCGCAAGGACTTTATAGGCTTTTTTGAGATAATCTATCCTGCCTATATCAGTGTCCATATCAATGCCGTCTTTGCATTTTTCTAACTCAAACTCTATTGCACCGTCTGATTTTTTCAGCAAATGGCGAAAGTGGTCTGCTCCGAATTTGTTTATGTACTCATCAGGGTCTTTTGCACCGTTCATTTTTATAACGGTGGTCTTAAGGCCAGTTTCACCTAGAATTTTTATTGCTCTCGTTGTGGCTTTCTGACCTGCGCCATCTGCGTCATAGCATATGACAACGTTGTCTGCATAGTTGGATATTATCTTCGCCTGCTCAGGGGTGAGCGCAGTTCCGCAGGAAGCTACGGCATTCTCAAAGCCTGCCTGATTAAGGGAAATTACGTCAAGATTACCCTCGCACAGAAGAATGGTCTTATCTTTCACTGCGGCGTTTTTGGCGAAGTTCATGGAGAAAAGAAATCTGTTTTTTGAATACACAAGGGTATCTTTTGAGTTAAGGTATTTTCTCTTATCGTCAGGTGTGAGCGCTCTTCCGCCAAAGCCCACTATATGACCTGCAAGGTCGATAAAAGGGAACATTGCACGATTTACGAAGAAATCGAACGTATTTCGGGTATTCTTCTGTGAACGTGAGATAAGCGAGCCTTGCTCCAATTCTTCCTCGGTGAAGCCATCAGAGAGCATATAGCTTTTCAAGGCAGACCAACTGTTTGGAGCAAAGCCCATTCCATATTTCTTTATGGTTTCAATACTGAGCTTACGTTTGTTTATAAGATAGTCAAGACACTCCTTGCCCTGTGGTGTCTTTAGCTGATGATAGAAAAACCTTGCGGCTGTTTTATTCATTTCATAGAAGCGCTTTCTGGTATCGGTGCGCTTGCTGTCATAGCCGTTATCCTCCGGAAGCGGCACTCCGCCACGTTCTGCAAGGAGCTTGACAGCTTCCCAATAGTCCAGATTATTGTACTTCATTGTAAAAGTGATAACATCTCCGCCTGCTCCGCAGCCAAAGCAGTGAAAATACTCTTTGTCAGGGTGAATATGGCAGGACGGTGTTTTTTCGTTGTGAAAAGGGCAGAGGCAAACATAATCTCTGCCTGTTCTTTTGAGGGTGACGTAGCTGCTCATGACCTCTGCGATAGGGTTGGCAGCTTTAAGTCTTTCTATAAAATCTATAGGCAGCGGCAAATTTCTTCCTCCTTGGGTATGTGCTAATACTTTGTCCACCCCAATGGGATAAACAGATTTTTAAAGGTCTCAATGGCAAAGCCGTCTGTCATGCCTGATATGTAATCGCAGATAGCACGGTCAATTCCGAACTGATAGGCGAGATTCATATAAAAGGCAGGCAGCTTTTCGATATGATGAACATAGTAGTCATAGAGCTTTGCTATCATGTCTTTAGCCTTGACTTCTTCTGATTTGCACTTTGGATTTGTGTACACAAAGTCAAACATAAATCTATGCAGTGCAGTGTAGGCGTCACTCACTTCGTCGTCCATATGCAGGCTTTCAGCTCCGCCCTTGATAAGCGAGGTCACAAGAGTGGTTATCCTCTTAGACTTGGATCCGCCAAGAACCTTTGTGATGTTTTTCGGGATATCCTCCTCGGTCATAATGCCTGCACGAACGGAATCGTCGATATCGTGATTTATATAGGCGATAACGTCTGCAAATCGCACAACATAGCCCTCTTTCGTGTCGGCTATCATGTTAGTGTGCTTTAATATTCCGTCACGGACTTCTTCTGTGAGGTCGAGACCCTTGCCGTCTTTTTCCAAAATATCCACTACACGCAGGCTTTGCTCATAGTGATGAAAGCCGTCAGGGCTAAGCTCGTTGAGAGCCCTTTCTCCTGCATGACCAAAAGGCGTATGACCAAGGTCATGACCCAGTGCGATAGCTTCGGTGAGATCTTCATTGAGCCGCAAAGCCCGTGAGATAGTTCGTGCGATCTGACTTACCTCAAGGGTATGAGTAAGTCGTGTTCTGTAATGGTCGCCTGCAGGGGACAGATAGACTTGAGTTTTATGCTTCAGCCGTCTGAAAGAGTTGCAGTGAAGTATCCTGTCACGGTCACGCTGGAAACACGTCCTCAGCGGACAAGGTTCGCAAGGCTCTTTACGCCCTTTTGAATCAACAGACAAGCAGGCGTTTTCGCTCAGAAATTGTTTTTCAAACAACTCGGTTTGTTCTCTCGGCAGCACAAAAATTCCCCCTTACAGTATATAAAACATACTAACTCTATATAATATATACTATAATAGTTCAAAAAAGCCTTTATTTTTACATAAAGGCTGAATGTTTTTGTATAATCGCACAAACTTCACGCAAAATCAGCGAGAAGATTTGTTTCTTCTGACAATTCAAGCTTGCCGCAGGATATATCCGTAAGCTGTTTTTTCAGCTTGTCTGAAAATTCAGACTTCACAAGAAACGCAAGATTTACAGAATCGGCAAAGTCCTCTTTTTCCATTATCACGCCATATTCAGGCAGCGCATAGCTGACCTTGCCATAAAGTGTATAGTCGCAGGAAAAGGATATTCTTGAACACTCACACATTTTCATTTTTCTTGCAGCGTTCACCGCCATTGAACAACCCTGAGAATAGGCTCTTGTAAGACCGCTTGCCCCCAAAAGTATTCCACCGAAATATCGTGTCACCACCACACAAACGTCTGTAAGCCCAGATTTGTTTATTACATCAAGCACAGGCACTCCGCCTGTACCCTGTGGCTCACCGTCGTCGCTGTATCGTGAAACGTTACCCTCTCTCAACACATAGGCATAGACGTTGTGCCTAGCCTTGCGGTTTTCGGCTTTTATCCTGTTTATAAATGCGACAGCCTCATCAGCGGTGCTGACAGGTGCGATATGCCCGATAAATTCGGACTTTTTCTCCGTAAAGCTCGCCTGAGCTTCCTCATAGATTGTTGTATATCCCATTTGGTTTCCTCATATAAAAGAAAAAAAGGAACGGAATTATCCGTTCCCTTTGAAAATTAGTCAAGATTAAATCTCTTCTTGAATCTGTCAACACGTCCGCCTGTATCTACGAGCTTCTGCTTACCGGTGTAGAATGGGTGGCACTTAGAACAAATTTCAACCTTGATATCCTTCTTTGTAGAACGAGTATGGATAACATTACCGCAAGCGCAAGTAATTGTTGTTTCCTCATACTTTGGGTGAATTCCTTCTCTCATTTGACTTCCTCCTTCCAAACTAAAATTATGACTCATAGAAGCCCATCATTTCAGTTTAGACAGTAGTTCTATGTAGTATTTATCAATATGCTGAATAAATCAGCTTTATTATTATACCATTATATACGTCACTTGTCAAGCACTTAACACTTTTTTTACATTTATCCTGCTCGTTTCGACAAAACAAAAAGGCAACCCATCGGCTGCCCTTTGCTTGTGTAAAAATTTTGGAGAGGATGAAACGAGCTAAGAGTTTGATCTTAGTGTTTACATTCTTTTTCTTTCTCTGTTCTACATTACATATTATAGCCTTTAGGGGCTGTAACTTCAAGAACAGACAAGTTACATTTCACTACAATATTGTTACAAATTATTTCAATTTGTAACTTTAAAATAACCTCAAATTTTTCTCAAGCAGGCTTATTATTCGTGGTCAACTCCGTATGCTGCACGGTATTCCAGCATTTTGTCAAGATACTCTTTGCCCTCAACAACACCGTCCTGAATAGCCTTGATGATATCGTTGATGTTTACGATAGAGTATACCTTTACGCCAAAGTCTTTATAAGCCTGTTCAACAGCTGAAAGGTCAGTATCCAGTGCCTTTTCCATTCTGTCAACTGTTATCACCATGCCTGTTACGTTTACGTCTGCGGCACTTTTGAGCTTTGGCATTGACTCTCTGAGAGCCTTGCCAGATGTCATAACATCGTCGATGATTATTACCTTTTCACCGTCTGCAAGCTTTTTGCCGACGAACATTCCGCCCTCGCCGTGGTCTTTAGCCTCTTTTCTGTCAAAGCAGTAAGAAACGTCAATGCCATACTTTGTTGCAAGCGCGATAACGGCTGAAACAGCAAGAGGGATACCCTTATATGCAGGTCCGAAAAGTGTTTCAACAGGTATTTTGTTGTCAGCTATGCAATCAGCGTAAAAGCCGCCCAGCTTTGCAAGCTGTTCTCCTGTTTTATAGTTTCCGCAGTTGATGAAATACGGAGCTTTTCTGCCACTTTTAAGAGTGAAGTCGCCGAATGTGAGAACTCCGCTGTCTACCATAAATTTTATAAATTCTTCCTTGTAGGTCATATTGAACTTCCTTTCAATTATGTTACTTTGATTATACCACATTTTTCACGGCTTTGCAAGGTTTTTTTGTCTGCCGAACATAAGTCCGTGAGAGCCTGTGGCAAGGCAGAAAACGCCGTGTTCTCGCATATCTCCGCATATTGAGTGTATAACACCGTATTGCTGTCTATCGGTATTTATACGTGCGAAACTTTCGCCCAGATCATCAGAAATATAAAAGCCGTATTCGCCACTGATATTTCCTGTGACATACATTGCAGGAGTTTCTTCAAGCCCTTTTCCAAAGCCTATGCAGTTAATCCTGTCCTCAGGGAGAATATCACTTATACCCACGCTGTCACTCTTTATCTCGAAGCGGTAAAGTCCTTTTATGCCGTTTGCAAGCCAGAATACTCCGCTTTTATCTGGCTGTCTTGAAAGCTGATAGTGAGCGTATCGTGGACACTTTATGTCCGTTTTTATGGACACCTCTCTGAAAGTTGCACCTTTGTCACGGCTGATGTAAAGCCCCAGATTTTCTCGTTCTGCTATGGCGAAGAAAAGATCGCTGTTGTAATAGTCCGAGAAAATTTTTACGTTGTGTTCATCTGCAGAGTTTCCATTGCTGTCCGTAAAAATGGACTTTTGCCATGTTTTGCCCTCATCGTCGGTATAGCAGACAGCCTTGTTAGAAAAGCCCCTGCCGCCTGCAACAGCCCACATTATGCGTTTGCCGTCGGCAGATATCGCTGTCCAACCTGAGTCTACATTAGGCTTTTCGATGTTGTCAAGCTTTTGGTCTATAAACTCAGAAAGCCCACGGGGCATGGAAAGTCTTTCCCATGTTGAACCGCAATCTTTGGATAAGATCAGACCACCTTTTGTTTTGCCTGTCCAGTTGCCACGGGGAGTTGCGACGATGTATTCGGGGTCGCTGAGGGTGAGATCAGCATTAAGGCAGGTGATGTAGCGGTCGCCATTTTCGTTTGCAAAGGAATTTTCGCACTCACTGTCATAATCTTCAAAGGCAAAGCCACCAAGGTCGCCAATGATATCTATAATGCGATTCCTGCCATGGGGAGTGGTGTATACATTAAGGTGAACAGTTTCCTCTATGCCCTCGCAGAATGGTTTGACAAGCACATCTCCGCTTGCAAGACCTGTTATCATGAACAGACCTGTTCCTGTGTTGAACAAGGCTGTGTCGCTGTCAAAAGGTGAAAACTTTATGTCGCTTATCCAGTGGACACAGTTTCCGCCGCCGTTGTATGAAGGCTTCATGTATGGGATATTCCAATCGAATCGGCTATATTCAAGCCTATTCATTATTATCTTCCAGCTTTCACCGCTGTCGGTGCTTGTATAGATCATATCTCCGCCATTTTTTCGGCAGACAGTTGATAGCAAGAGCATTTTGCCGTTGGAACATATTCCGCTGTAGCCGCATGGGATATGGTCCTCGGGGGTTATGTCTTTGTCAAAAACAGTCACTCCATTTTCGATGCGGTATCTGTATACCTTGCCGCCTGAAAGCGAGCCTGTGTCGCAAGCATAAGCACCCATGCCACCGTAGAATACTTCTCCGCTTGAAGCAAAAGTGATGTATATATATCTGCTGTCGCTGGTGATACGCTGTGGCACGAAGCCATAATAGGAGGAGTTTTCGTATTTCACAGGATCGGGGGCGGTGAGGGGAACGAAGCTTTTCAAGCCGTCTGTGGAGCAATACAGAGTGTGACCTCTTGTTACACCGTCAGGGGAGTTTGCTTCACCTGAACAGCCTGCTATAAAAAGTTTGCCCTCACTGTTTGTCCATATAAGCGAGATGTTTTTCTCACCAAACAGGTCTATGTTTTGCCAGCTTTCGCCCATATCCTCAGAATAGATAATTCCTGCGGTCTGCGAGCCGAAATACAGCCTGCCGTTTTTGTAAATAAGTCTGTCGCCTGTGGCTCTGCCAACTTCGTTTCCGTGAACGCTGCATGGCAGTGTCTTTTGAATTATATTTTCTCCCTTGTCATCAGATATGCAGATATAATTTGAGCGTTTATCTCCGCAGGTGAAAAACAGCTTATTTGGGTCGTTTTCGTCAAGGGCTATTGCAAGGGGATAGGTCTGAGCAGGGTCGTCTGCGGTAACTTTGTCTGCCAGATACACCCAAGTTTGTTTATCAAAGTCATAGCGGTAGATACCGCCTATGTCAGTGCGGATATACAGCGTTCTGCTGTCGGTGGGGTGGAAAGTGATACCTGTCACAAAGCCGCCTCCGCCTATTTTCAGATTGCCATATTCGTATTTGACAGGCGAAAGAATTTTCATATATTTCTCCGTTACCATTCGATAGTAGAAACGTCAACAGGATCTTTATTTATCTCAACTTTGTCTACCTTGCTGTTTTTGACGGTTATAACTCTGTCAGCCATTGGTGCGATTGCAGAGTTGTGGGTTATGACTATAACTGTCACACCGTCATTTCGGCAGGTATCCTGTAAAAGTCTGAGGATATTTTTACCTGTGTTGTAATCAAGAGCGCCCGTTGGTTCGTCGCAAAGAAGAAGCTTAGGATTTTTCGCCAATGCTCGTGCGATAGAAACACGCTGCTGCTCGCCGCCTGAAAGCTGGGAGGGGAAGTTGTTCATTCTGTCCTCGAGTCCCACTTTTTTCAGCACTTCTTCAGGCTGTGAGGCATGTGCGCATATCTGTGTGGCAAGCTCTACATTTTCCTTAGCAGTAAGATTATTCACAAGGTTATAGAATTGAAAAACAAAGCCTATGTCATATCTGCGGTATGTTGTGAGCTGCTTTTTATTAAAAGTGGCAATGTCCTTGCCGTCAACAAGGATCTTGCCCTCGTCGCAGGTATCCATGCCGCCGAGCATATTAAGTATAGTAGTTTTTCCTGCACCGCTTGCGCCTACTATAACAGCAAATTCGCCTTTTTCTATCTCAAATGAAACACCGTCTGCGGCATTTATGGTTATCTCGCCCATTTTGTATCTTTTATAAACGTTCTCGAATTTTACAAAGCTCATAGTCTGCACCCCCATATTGTCTTTACGTTATTGTATCACAATAATATGAACATTTCAAGGGCTTTTGCTACTTGAAATGGTGGAAGTGATATGTTATAATTGTATCTGAAATAGGCGTGAGCCTCACATTTTGACAAGGAGAGATATAAATGGAATTTCAGAAGCTTATTGAAAGCAGAAGAAGCATAAGAAAATATGACGGCAGTAAAAAGGTAACAAAAGAGCAGATAGAAACGCTCATAGCTGCCGCAACAGAAGCACCATCGTGGAAAAACTCTGAAACTGCAAGGTATTACTGCGTTCTCAGTGACGAGATGACAAAGAGGGTAAGAGAGGAGTGCTTGCCCGGATTTAACAGAGAAAGGTCCGAAAATGCAGCGCTTCTTGTAACGACTTTTGTACATACAAGAGCAGGTTTTGACAAAGAGGGTGATCCTGATAATGAAGTCGGCAATGGCTGGGGTTTTTACGATCTTGGTCTGCACAATGAAATACTTCTTCTCAAAGCGGCTGAGCTTGGCTTAGGCTCGCTTGTAATGGGCATCAGGGACGGAGAAAAGCTCCGTGAGGTGCTTGAAATACCTGAAAGCGAGATTGTAGTATCGGTTATAGCCGTTGGCTATCCTGCAGAAGCCCCTGCCAGACCTAAAAGGAGAGCTGTTGAGGACATCGCAAAGTTCTTTTAATATGGGAGTTATGCAGTTTTTAGCTTGTATTTGTTATATTGACCTTCCTGCGCTTTAGTTTGGTCGTCAGACCTTTCTTACAGCATGGGGAGGTTTTTTTTGCATAAAAATAAGGCGTTAGAACAAAATCTAACGCCTTACTGATATTCTTTTGAACACGAAGTCTTATCGTTGTTCACATTACAAGACTTGTGAAGTGGTTTAAAACCTTACTTCATAGCCTCTTCAACTGCAACTGCTGTTGACACATGACGGAAATGATTTTCTTAGGTATTTCAATTGGCTTATTCTGATAATTCTGAAATACCTTTAATAAAAATATTGATATTATTGCCGTCCCAAACTATCCTATCAACTATCTTTTTAACAAACCCTCTTTTTTCTACAATAGTTAATTTGTCAAAATTTTCTTTAAGATATGCCATAGCATCTGTTAAGCTGTTTAACCTATCATTCATCTTTGCTTGAACAATATTGGTATCTTGCAACTCGTCAATTCTTTTTTGAGTTATTTTATTTTGATTTAATAACTCATTTATTTTCTGATTGTAAACTTCAACCACTTGTTCTGGCGTATCATTTTCAATAGATAGAGCCACGATATTCATAAATTTATTCACCGTGTTCTTATTGGCTTCTATTTGCTTTTTTAAACGTCCAATTTGTTTCTGCAAATCATTGTCAATATTTATAATTTGTTCTTTTAAATTTTGAATTTGTGAATCAACAACTCCGTCTTTTATATCGAAAGAAAATAACTCGTTTAAAACTATTTTATCTAATTCGTCTGCATTGATGTTAGAATTATTGCACTCAGTTATTTTTTTATCCATTTTGTTTTCACAAATATAAAAGGTATTTCCTGATGGATATTTTTTTGGTCGCATATAAGCTCCGCATGAACAGAACAGTACACCCGATAAAAGTGAAGTATTGCTAGTGGAACGTCTTTCGTTTGCTTTCCCACCGAAACCATCTTTTGAATTTGCCTTTAATTGTTGCTGAATAGCCACCCATTCTTTGCCTGCCAAAATTCCTTGGTGTTCTGATATAGTAATAATCCATCGATCATATGATTGCATTTCTCTTTTTTGTCCTGAAAACCTATTATACGGATAAATGCCTTTCTTGCCATTGCAATCGTCAAGTGTGAAACAAACATTACAGCCTAACTCAGTGAAATAATTTAGGCTATCAATATCCGCAATGCAGTAGATTGGATTGGTTAAAATGCGTTTTACATTAGATTTATGCCAATAGTTATTTTTTTGAGTTTTATAACCATTCACAAACAAATATGTTTCTACTCCGTTAATGCTACCAAGCTGTTTATATTTACTGAAAATTATATTTACCAAATCTATTTGACTTTCATCAATGATAAGTTCAAAATGTGTCCTTTTACCATTTGTAACTTCAATGGATTTATAGCCTAATGGTGTCGTTCCTCCGAGCCAATGACCTTCTTTTGCCAAAAGATACATATTATCTTTAATACGCTCTGCTATAGTTTCTCTTTCTAACTGTGCAAAAACCGCAGCTATGTTCATCATTGCACGTCCCATAGAGTTACCTGTATCAAAATGTTCTTTTACGCATACAAATGACGTATTCTTTTTATTTAGCTTTTCAATTAAAGAAGCAAAGTCGCCTACATTACGGCTAATTCTGTCTAATCTATACACAACTATTAAATCAAATGGTATGACATTTTCTATTTCTATCATTTTTTTAAATTGTGGTCGGTCAAGATTTTTACCGCTAAAGCCTTCATCTTCAAATACTTGTATGGAATGTTCTTCGCCATTATAATTTGTAGCGATATAATCTCGACACATTTCAACTTGATTTCCAATACTTTCACCTTTGCCTGTAAATTTTGATTTTCTTGAATATATTGCTATTCTCATTTATATGTCTCCTTTTTGTAGATAGTCTTTCATTATAGCATATTTTCTGAAAAAAGTCAATAAATATAAAGGTGTCCGACAATATTTGCCATTGTCGGACACCTTTATATTTATGCTATTTTTTTTATCGTATCAATAATAACAGATGAATAATAATCATTGAATTTATCCATGTTGTTTGGATTATGTATAATGATATTTATTGGTATTTTCTTTTTACCTTTTGTTACCAAAGCTGTTTTGCTTTTTTTCATTTTTTTATTCATAATCTTACTTCCCACTACTACCAAGGCGACCTGTACCCCTTTCTGACGGAATGGCTTTAAGCTCCTCGTATGTATATTCTTCTATCTCAACTTCTGGAACAGGAAGTACAAGAGCCTGACAAATGGCTTTTTCATATGGGTATAAAATGTAATTAGCTTCTCCATATGAGAATAACAAAATACTAGCAAAATCGTTAAAGTCAGTAATAGACTCTTTCTTGCAAATAACTATCGGTACGTCATTTGTATTAGTAATTGGAACACCCCACTCACCACGATAGCCACTGTCGATTATTCCACACCTCTGTGCCATGCCCTTAGTGCCTGTTGAACTTCTCTCGTGCAATACGAAACAGTAATCTGTATCACAAGCTGAAGCTATGCCTGTCGGTATTATAACCGTAGTATGTGGTTTTATTATTATGTAATCTTCATCAAAACAAGGATAAACGTCATAGCCTGCATCTTCTAGTCTTTTGGTTGGTATAATTGCGTTTGGTTTTGTCTTTGCAAATTTTACTGTTGTTATCATTTTATCTCCTTTACTTTTCTTTTGCTTTATGTTATAATTAATAGAGTCATTAGTCGCCACCATTCAGAAACATAATATTGAACACATTATAATTTCTATGGTGGCTAATGACTTATTTGATGTCAAAGGGTTTGCTTATATGTAAACCCTTTTATTTTTGTTTTGTGTGGTTAATCGCACCACAATACTACTTTGTTTTGCTTTAGGCTTTCTTGCACATCAATGACCCTCTGATTGCTTGACCCTCGCCATTTTAATGTTATGTCACGTTTGTCATCTTCGTATTGACCGTCAATGACTACATCAAGATATTTCATAATAGGCAAGTCTTTAATTTCTTCCCACTTATATCCTGTGTACAACCATTGTGTTTTTGTAGGACAAAGTGCTGTTATCATATTAGATATGTTTGTTACATATGCACGATTTTCAGGGCAAAGTGGTTCTCCACCAAGAAATGATACACGCTGTATGAAAGGTTGTTTAACGGCTTTTATGAGAGTATCGTATTCATATAAGTCAAACTCTTTGCCACCATTAAAGTCCCAAGTGCTAGGATTAAAGCAATTAAAACAGTGAAAATGACAGCCTTGTACAAACAAAGCGACCCCAATGCCTTCTCCATTGCTAATATCCATTTGTCTTATACTAGCATATCTCATTGTTTATTCTCCTATATTATGGTTATCAAGGTGAACATACCTCTGTTTAATTTCTTGAGTTCTGCCTTGATTCCAAAAATTGCTACCAATATCCTTTTTTACCCTCGGTTTCCCGATATTTATGAGGGGAGTAGACTATACAATTTAACAATATTATTATTCGTTTTATTATAAACAATTTAATATTATCAATAGGTATTATAGTCGTTGAACGTTCTCCTTCACCATTATGTGTTAAGGAGCTTCGATGCGTTTGAGTGACTTGCACACTCGATTGTCCCTACCCTAATTACTTTTTATGGTTTCTATCCTGTCGGACTATTGAATTTTAAATTCGCACCACCGTCACGTTTATCGTTTCCAATTCCGTTGTGGTGAATTAGGATTATGGGGAGTTCTCCGCAGTTTAACCTATTTAACGTGGACTATATTGTTAAGTCAATCCACAAGTACGCCTAGCAACATTCATTTTATTTGTATCTCTATTGCCACAATTAGGACACTCCCAAATCAGCTTATTATTGTTATCAATGATTTTGATTTCTCCGTCATATCCGCATACTTGACAATAATCGCTTTTTGTATTAAGTTCGGCATACATAATGTTGTCATAAATAAACTTAATTACTTCAAGAATAGCAGGAATATTATTTTGCAAATCAGCACATTCTACATAACTGATCGCACCGCCTAGACTTAGTGATTGAAATTTACTTTCAATAGCCAATTTCTTAAATGGGTTGATTTTTTCAAAAACAGGAACGTGATAAGAATTTGTTATATAATCTCTATCTGTAATACCCTCAATAATACCAAAACGTTTTTTAAGACATTTTGCAAATTTGTATGTTGTGGATTCTATTGGGCTGCCATATAATGAATAGCCAATATTTTCTGCACTTTTCCATTGTTCGCATTTTTTATTAAGTCTTTCCATTACTTCGAGACCAAATTTTTCACCCACACTGTTGTCTGTATGACTATGACCTGTCATGTATTTTACACATTCATAAAGACCTGCATAACCAAGTGAAATAGATGAATAACCACCATAAAGATATTTATCTATTTTTTCGCCTTTCTTTAGTCTAGTAAACGCACCATCTTGCCACAGAATTGGTGCAACATCTGATAAAGTTCCTTTGAGTCTTTCATGCCTGCAACGTAAAGCCTTGTGACACAATTCTGTTCTTTCTTCAAATAGCTGCCAAAATTTATTTACATCTCTATTTGATGATAGGGCAACATCAACAAGGTTTATCGTAACAACGCCCTGATTAAATCTACCATAGAATTTGTAATTATCATTTTCATCTTTGTATGGAGCTAAAAAGCTTCTGCACCCCATTGATGGGAAGCAATTACCCTCTTTTAGTTCCTTCATTTTCTTTTCACTTATGTAATCTGGCACTAATCTTTTAGCAGTACACTTTGCGGCTTCAATAGTAATGTCCCAATATTTTGAGCCTTTTCTTATATTGTCCTCTTCAAGAACGTAAATAAGTTTAGGAAAAGCAGGTGTAACATAAACACCATTTTCATTTTTCAAGCCAAGAATACGTTGCTTAATAAATTCCTTAATTAAAGCTGCCAATTCTTCTTTGTATTCATTTGTTTCACCAAGGTACATGAATACAGTTAAAAATGGTGTTTGCCCATTAGTGGTTGACATACTGTTAATTTGATAATTAAAAGTTTGAACACTATCTTCAATTTCTTTTTTTGTATCAAGTCTTGCAAATTCTACAGATTTATCATAGTCTAGTCCACGATCTTTATATTTATTTAGATGATAAATATAGCTATCTCTAACGAAAGGGGCTAAATGTGTAAGTGTAATACTTGTACCACCATATTGAGAACTTGCTACAGCAGTAATAATTTGCGTTGCAATCGTAGTTGCCGTAATAAGTCTATGTGGCTTTTCAATCTTGACTTTATTAATCATTGTACCATTCTGCAACATATCTTCAAGATTTACAAGACAACAATTACTTATATGTTCTGCGAAATAGTCCATATCATGGAAATGGACAATGCCTTGCTTATGTGCTTCAACTACATCTGATGGCAATAGAAATCTTTGTGAAATATCCGTACTTGTAATTCCTGCAAGGTAATCTCTTTGTGTTGTGGCGAGTGTTGCATTTTTATTTGAATTTTCGTTATTCCAATAATCATTTACACCATCAATTAATTCAAGAATACTTTTATCGGTTGTATTGCTTTGTCTTACAAGGCTACGTTTATATCTATATGTAATATAGGCTTTTGCTACATTTCTGTCATAATCCATAAGCGTTGTTTCAACTATGTCCTGAATATCTTCTACTGAAATTTCTGCCATGGCTTCAAGCTTTCTGCACACATCACAACATATGTCGCTTGCAAGTTCAGCATTTATATCCAATGTATCAGGATAAACTTCATTATACGCTTTCAAAATTGCCTTACCGATCTTTGCTCTTTCAAACTTAACTTTAGTTCCATCTCTTTTAATTACTATTTTGCACATTTTATCACTCCTTGTTGTCACTTAAAACAAAATCTATTTTTTGTTCGCTTTCTATACGCTCTATGTTTTCTGGCTTTAAGTCTAATTCTATTTCTGTACCCATATCAGTTTTCATAATCATGTTAATTGCCTTATCAATATCGTTCCAATTCCTACAACGGTATCTTTGGTGTAGCATATGAGCGTTGTTTTCATATGACTCAAACCCAAGTCTATTCCATGGATAATCAAATAAAATTTTATGATAATAGCCACCAACTAAATTGTCTACGCAATCATCAATTAGAATATCAATATCTCCACTAAGCATTTGCTTGTTCTTTATGGCTATGAGGCTATCATACATATTTAAAAATGGAAGTTGTTCTTGTAACCAAGCTGCCTTACTAGAAATATTCTGTGGGGCTGTAGCTGTTACTATGTAAATTTCACAACCTAAATCATGGTATTTCTTCAATGTGGCAACACAATTTTCAAGCACTTTTATGTTGTCCCATACCCTCTTATCCGTGAAATAGTCATAAAACTTGTCTTGAGATACATTTTTAAAGAACTGTCTCATATTATAGGTAGTTATATTGGCAACGGACAAATTGTCATTATAGTCCTTATTATAAACATCAATAATGCTCTCTACTAAATTATTAATGACATTATCACAATCCACACCAATACGCCACGGTCTAGGTCTTATCAGATTTGCTTTCAGTTCCATTGGCATTTTCCTCTTTATCATTCTCGTTTAATTCATCAAGCATTTCGGTTACTGTTCTATAGGCTATTAGAAAACCAAGTACAAGCCCAACCAAAGCACCAATAATAAAATTAGCCATTCTTATCATGTTCCTTTCTGTATTTTTCGTATTCATCTCTAATTTGCTCCAAAGTACAAATTTTATACGGTATATGTCTGTTGTCACAATACAAAACCTCCGTGCGACAGCCTTTAGAGGATTGCCAATCCTTTGAACAAATAATCATTTCATCTGCAAGTTCTTCAAGTAACAACAGGGTCATGTTCAACCCTTGCTCATAAGTGGTACAATCGTAAAGGTTGCCAAACATTGCACTAGGATTGAGATACAAATTCTCAGGGTGTATTATAGTCAACAACCTTTGGCACTCATTTATTTTACTTAAATTTTCTTGCTTACCACCATATGGGTGAGATAAGTAAACAATGCTATTATAATGTTCTCTGTTAATTATGTTCAGTTTCGGTATCATTATCTCCCTCCTGCTTGGCTATAATTCTTTTCACATAATTTTTTAAATTTTCATAAGCTGTGTTTATGTTTTCATCATTATTAATAACGTAATCAACAGATGATTTGCAGTTTTTAAATTCTATCTCGTCTTGCTCAAAACGTTTCCTAGCTTCTTTAAATGCTTTATCAATATTCTTATACATTTTATAATAACGTCTAAACAGGCGATCATGCCGAGTAATCGGCAGGCAATCTATAAAGATAGAATAAATTTCTCTATCACCCCTGTACTTTTTACGGAGTTCATTAAGCCCTGTTTGGTCTACAACGTAAAGATTATATGTATCATCGTCAATCTGACTTGCCGTTACTCCATAATGATTACCAAGATAGTAGTTATAAGCCACAATGTCATTAAGTGCCTTAAATTCTTTTTCTGAAACAAATGTGTGTCCTGCTTCACCCTCGTATCTCGGCAAGCGAGTTGTGTAAGAAGGTATCTGCTTCATATTAAATTCTTTTTCAAGCATTTGCACAAGTGTTGATTTACCACTTGCCGAAGCTCCAAGTATGCAAAATAGTGGTTTAGTCATCTTTATTCTCCTTTAAATAGCATGGAAACATTTCTTTACACTCTCCAGCGTATTTACACATAGGAACTAAAAAATCTTTCCAAATATTATCAAGTTCAATAATTTTATCGCACATTTCTTTTATAACTTCTCTTGTTTCTTTGGCAGCCTGATTACACAATCTCTTATTGGCAATGTTCATTAGTTCTTCACCATTGAAATCCCATATCATATTTACAGGAGCGTCCTGTGGGGCTTTAGTTCTATCATAATTAGATTGCCTATCGTTTCTCTGAGATTTCACATAAGGTTGTGCGTGAATGTGTCTCACAAGATGTACCGCTACCCAATTAGGGATATCTTCAAACAGTACCGAAAATCTTAGTCTGCGTATCGGTGAATGTCTTGCTTTTAATATTTTATATTTCCACTCGTCTGTCGGTGGTGTTTTAGCCTTTAGCCCTACTGTCACTAAGGCTCTTTGTTTTACTGCAATCCAATCTTCATTAGTTGGATATTCAAGTATTGTTACTTTCATTGTCTTTTCCTTTACTTTATAATAAATTCTGCGAACATTTTTTCTGCGTTCTTTTCGTGTTCTGTTGGCACAAACATTATTACCTCGTTTTCAAGGTCAAGTGCAAATATGCCCACTATACTACTTGCATTTACGCAATAATGGCTCTGCTTTAGGTCTATGCTATAGTCAACCATATTCGCAATCCTGATAAACTGCTGTACCTCTTTTACTGTAGTAAATCTAATTTTATATGCTGTATACTCCGTTACCATTTTCATCTGTCCTTTCTTGCTTGTTTAATTTGTTGCCATAGCAATCATATAAGCTCTTTGTACAATTGCTTTATTTCTAGCTTTTGTTATCTTCTGTCTTTCTTTGGCTCGAATGAGTTCGTCCTCACTCATAAAATATGTATCTAATTCTCTACACTCTGACTTGTAGCGTTTTAGCTGTCTGTTCTCCTCCTCTCTAGCTAAACGCTTTCTTTTTCCTGCTTTCTTGTCGTATGCCAATTTTTAAATTCACCTCTTTTCTAATTAATTTTTTGAATTGATACAATATTACCAGAATAATTGTCATAAGTACCAATGTTGCCACTGCTCATAACATCAGGGTCAAGTGCATATGTATCAACTATAAACTCAACCACGTTCTTAAAGCCATTGCCTGTATCTCGATACTGATTATTATAGTCAGTATGAATATCAGCTTTACAATCGGCTAAAACAGCGGTGAATGAGTTACCCATGTCGGTTGTAATTAGATAGCGTGTACCTATTTCTGTACCGTAATAACTTCCTAAAGCAATACAAACATCGTCACCTTGTCTGCGTATTCCCTGACTATCCGTCCAACAATTTAGTTGTAACTGATATTGCAGAGAATTGATGTCCGTAATACAAGCATAATCCATATAGCCGTGAAATGAAGTATCACCTGTTGGAATATCGTAAGAAATAAGTTCTATTTCTGGCTCTGCTTCAGACTTAGTAACTATCGTTGTAGTTTCGGTTACTTTATGGCTATACGACTTTGTAGCTCTTGTTTCTTTGGTGGTTGTAGTAGATTTAGTATTTGTTTTTACTGTATTTTTTTTATTTTCTACCGATCTAACTTTTGTATTTTTAGTTATAGCATTTGTGGTAGTGGTAATTGTATTAACTGTTGAATTATCGGCTTTGTTTCTTTCAAAATTGTGCTTGTAATCTTCGTTAATACCAATAACTTTTACAACTCCAAAACCGATAACTATTACGCAAATAGCAACTATAAGTTGTATTATTTGTTTTGTTGTCTCGTTTTTCTTTTTGTTCATATGTATTTATTCCTCATCGTCACAATAGCAATGCTTGTTGTAATAATCTTCTCCGTCCATTTTTTCACAAGGGATATCATTGTATTCACACAAATCGTCAACGTCCATATTATGATTTGACAAATATTCAATAGCCTTTTCTCTGGCACATTCTTGGCAAAGTTCTTCCGAGTCATTGTCAATAATATAAAGCATATCAACCTCAGTTCCACATTTGTCACATATTAAAACACGATAATCTCGACCCATGCAACAATGACGGCAGGGAAGTCCGAGAGCCGTACAACCCACACAATCATTTCGTATCTCGCTTGCCATGTTTTTACTCACTCCTTCACTTCTTTAAATCTGGCATAAAAGCTGTCATTAATATCGTAAACATTGTCATATGTATTACAACTTTTTCTACCATGACCGTCTATTAGTCTGCCATTTTTTACTTCGTATACTTTCCCTTCTTGAAAGTTATGGGTGTCAAAGCAAGCCACCCATGTACATTTCAAGAGAGTATTCCAAGCATTATTTAACATTTTGTTTCCTTTCTAGTTTCAGTATCAACCTCAAACAGCTTTCCAAATATGTAATAAAGTACATCAACCACAATAGAGTTACCTGCCTGTTTATAAAGTTGGCTGTCAGAACTAAAAGCTTGTGATCTATCGAATTGTTCATCAGTAAATCCCATAAGCCTATAACATTCTCTAGGAGTTAGTTTGCGAACTCTAAAGCTTTTGGCTTCGGGTTCAATTACAGCTTGGTTACAACTTGTAGTCAACGTTTGTACGCAACCCTTTCCGACCCTACCTCTTCTTGTCTTAGAATTAGGTTGCTCCAGATTTACACTGTCACCTTCATAAATTTCTGCATAGCCTTTCTTAGCTGCTTCTTTCACATAAGCTATTGGCTCTGCTATTTTAGGTTGCCTATTCCCACCTTGCATAATTTCCAATGCAGGAGAGCAGCCTCCTTTTGAATAAACTCTATTCATTTTATCATAATTATAATAATTTAAGTTGCCAACTTGAATACAACGATTAGTTTCAAGAATAGTATTATCAGTTGGAGCTAAAGCACCATTGGCTCTTAGGGTACTTGCTGTTCCATTAACATCTCTTGGTTTCCATATAAACCCTGTTCCTTTTGCAGTATGGTTTTCATTATGTTTAATAAAACCTCGTATCATTGTATCTGTCAAATAATACTTTTCATCTACATTATCTTCAAGTACATCTTTAAGTCTGACTCCGTTATCAAAAGGTTGCGGAAATTCAAATTTGCCATCATCAATATCTTTGCGAATACTTATTGCGAACACTCTTTCTCTATTTTGAGGAACACCATAATCTTTAGCATTTAAAACTCTCCAATATGTATTGTAGCCAAGTTCATCAAGCCAAGCCACCCATTCATCAAACTGTGGTTTAAACTTTTTACCCACAAGATTTTTGACATTTTCAAGCATTAGATATTTTGGTAAAGCCAACATTTTGTCAGCTTTTTCAAGTAGTCTTTGTACCTCATAGAGTAATCCCGAACGTGTTTTACCTTTTATAATACCTTCTTGCTTGCCACTGACAGATACGCTCTGGCAAGGAAATGAATATGTCCAAAAATCAGCATAATCAAGATATTCGAGTTTACTAATGTCGCCTAAATTTTTTGAAAGCTTATTAGCAAGCCAATATTTTTCAAGCTCTTTTGATTTACTATTTACAAATCTGTACCAGTTATAAGGCTTGCTTTTCTGAAAATCATATCCAAAATTAATTTCTGTAAGCTGTCTAGCCATTTCTTCTCTTGTAGGGTATTCAGTATATGTATTTATTAGTTCTTCCGTAAGTCCACAATGAATAGAAGCATAAGAAAGTACAGCATTATGGTCTATATCTGAGGTGTGTTTAATTTCACGAGGTATTCCAAGCCTTTCTAATGCTGAAACTTGTGCGCCTATACCACTAAATAATTCGTTTACTGTTATTTTTTCCGTTTTCACTATTTGTAAATCCTCCAATTTGTTTTTATTGGAAGATAATTGCAATTATCATATTCACTCAGGTAGCTAATCTGAGCGTTCCGTTTTGTTTTATCTCTTATTTTCTTAATAAAATGTTGGTTTTATATTTTTATTTGATTCCATTTTTTACGATCCAGTTAATGCTTTTACTAATGCTTTTGACTTTTCAATCCTATTTTTCATATCAACAGACAGTCTACTATTAGAACACTTAAATTTCAAAGGATATACTCCGTTATATTCTGCAAGATGTTCCAATGTAATTCTATGCTTGTTTTTCAATTCAGTATATGTTTCGTGAGTACACGTCATTTGGTCTAGTTTAACAAACTCATTACAGCAGGGACAACGTGTTATAAGAATTGATACTTCATAAGGAGAGTGTTTTCCAAACTCTTTTCCGCAATAAGACTCACCCATTGAAACTCGAAGCATTTCTTCTTCTGAGTGACCGATTTCACCTTTCCCATACAATTCTTTGGCTTCTTTTTCCTCAAAATAAAACTCAGAATTGCAAGCTTTACATTGCCCTTTAAATAGTGTTATACCCTCAATAAAATTTTCACCCAATTTGGTTACAAACATTTGTTGCCTCCATTTCCATCAATTAACTCCTATTACAATTATATAAACTCTGCATTATCAGGTAGTCTATCTCGAAATTCTTTAGGTACTTCACCATTGTGCCATAAATTATTTGTTACGATAATTTCACCTGTATGTAATTTAATTTTAAATTCTCTACCACCATATCCCCTAAAAGGACTATCACTCATTGGGTGAGCTTTGTCTAAGTAATAACAAATGCCATTAATAATAACGTGTTCATCCTTTTCTTTTATAATTTCAAGCCAGAACTTTTTATGGAAACATTCACTATTATCACACACTTTATCAAAAGGCTCTGCATGGCAGACTTTATGGAACACTCGACCGCAGATTTCACATTTTATATTTTGAATATTACAATCCATTTTGTTTATCTCCCAACTTTTACATCAGCCATTTTCTATATTTTCTATCTTGCTTACGCTTAATCTTCTTGGTATGGTTGTATATATAGTTCTCATAATGCTCGAATTGCATAGCCTTTGCATAGCAATATAACCATACCACAAAAAAGGTTAAAACCACCATTACACTTACTATAGTTTTGGTATGATGTAAGCCGTATTCGTCATAGAAATGTGCCATAATTGGCATTGTTAAAACAAAAGCACAAAAAGAAATAATACAAATAATAGTATATATTGTCATTCGTGTTTTGCACCATTGTTTAGAATATTTCACTACTTTAATTTCTTTCATCAATAAACCTCTTTATTGCCCTTTTGAGCATATTTCTCTATAACAAAAAGGTCAAATCCGTTTCTTACGAACTGTTTTGTAAGATCATGTTTTATGCCATTACCCAAATATGTATAGATATAACTCATTTGCTCCATTGTAAAATTAGTTCCACAAATTTTATTGAAAGCATTAGTATTGTCTTGCCAATATCTCATAAGTCTTTTGTCTCGTGAATATCTTAACGCACAAGAGCAATCTCGACTTAGCCACTCACAAAGTTTTACCTTGAAATCTTCATTTGTTTTCACATCGTCAAGCTGAATATAGACATTGAATTTTGGAATAAGAATAATCTCGTTATTTCGATTAATAAAGCTATTTGGGAAAACTTGCATTGCAAGTTTTATACTTTCCAGAAGTTTCATTCTGTCTCCTTTCAACCAATCCCAATTCTTTTTTGTATTTGTCAAGTGTAATTTTGCCCATTTTATAATCTAAAAGTGATATAAATTCTTCTGTAGAATTGCAAAAGGGAAAATTACAGTTATGAAGTTCTTTTCTTATCTTTTCTACCGCCTGCTCAGACGGAATATGCTGCTTACTCTCGTTGACACAGATTTCCGAGATAATAAATTCCATATGCTGATATTGATTTATTAGGAATATTAGTTGCTCTTTCGTAAGAGCGTTAAGAATTTTCTTTGAAATCATTTATTTTACCTCAATCCTAAATCATCAAGTGTTACAGGTGTGTAGTTGTGGAGCATACAACCTACATTTGCACATTTATAAGGAAAACCACGTTCCCTCATTTGTTTGACATATGTTTCAAGAGGTCTTGTATCTCTCCCATTATGAATATGCCCATACAAATAAAATTAAATCCACTCTATTATTGGTAAGCCTTCGTAATTATGTTCCCAAACAAACCATGCAAAGCACATAGTGCTTGCCCAAGGTTTCCCCTTTTCATCTACCTCACTACCATTACGCATTGGGTTTACCCTTTTAGAAAACACATAAATTGTTTTTATAGGAGTGTTTTCCCACATTTTCAATCTATCTTGCCCTTCAAGAAGTTGGATTTTTGCAAACATAATAACTTTTTTATTTGCTAATTCCAATGATCGAAGAATAAATTCTTTTGCAAATTTGAACGGTGGATTGGTAATAATGTTATCAAATTTGCGTTTATAATTATATGTAAGAAAATCAACGTTTGGAGTAATATCAATTCCAAAAGGACTATCTCTACTAACCAAATCAGTAGATACAATTTCTGAATATGGATAAAATTCTTTGAGGACTTTTGATATATGCCCTTGTCCAGCAGCAGGTTCGAGTATACTACCAAATAATTTTTCTCTTTTTAAAATGGCTTCTGTCGCATTGAATGGTGTTGCATAAAAATCATTAGTCACTCTTTCTCTTGTAGGAGACATTCCAGCTAGGCTTGTCCCAGTAAGTGTTTTCATTTAATGTTGTCCTCCTCAATAATTTGTAATCAAGACCTCTATATCTTTTGTCTTGTCTTTTTTCTGATAATTACAGTTTCCATAAGTAGTGTTTAAATAGTGGGTTTTATATCCATGACCTTCCGCCCAATCCTTTAACGTTAGGTTTGTTTTTAGGTTATTTGATAACGCCCATTTTACATTTGAAGTCGCAAGCATATCTCTTAAATCTTTCTCATCGGCATTAGTCCAACCGCCATTTTCATTATAGGTTGCCGTTGAATTAAAATACGGTGGATCGCAATACAGAAAATCATTTTCGCCAAACGCTACGCCGATGAACTCACGAAAATCAGCATTGGTGAACTTGCAGCCTTTATTGCTGATTGCTTCCGAAAATTCTATAAACCTTTCTCTTAATGTAGGGTTAAAATATCTTTCTCCAAACGGCATATTAAATTCACCTTTTGAATTAAAACGCATCTGATTGTTAAAGGCGTAACAAATTAACACATATAAAATAACGGACTGTTTAGATTCCGACTCGTTAAAATAGCTGCGGAGTCTCAAATACCCATTCCTATTAATCTTTGATAGGTCATATTGCTTGATTATCTCATCTATTTCGTCAAGACTTTTATCGGTTCTATTTCTATGTATGTATTCGAGTATTTGGACTACAGGCAAATTCAAATCATTATAAACAACCTCTTTCGCAGGAACATTAATTCCAACATTAAACCCACCGCCAAACAAGTCAATAAAAGTGTCAATATTTTTCGGAAACAATGGTAATATCTGCGGTAGAAGCTTGTATTTGCCACCTACATAATTGAGTGGCGATTTTATGTATTCTTGCTTTATCAGTATCATCTCCTAAATAAAATTTCTCTTTTATTCAGATTTTAAGTGCCTAAAAGTGCGTATTTAGGCTGTTTTGGGATATACCAAAGTAGCGCATTTTCATTAATTTGCATTTTTTAAATTAATTGCTTTTTTGATATTTAATTTGTCGTGTATATTTCCAACAATCTCAAGTTCATATCCGTATACATTGTCAAAGTCAACCGTAAATGTAGAACAGGTTATGATAAATCTGGCTGTATCATTATCCCACTGTATAATACCTCGTTCTTCTTTGTAATCATACCATACAATATCTCCCTCAAAAATCTTATTGCCGTTCGTGTCGGTAAGACCTGTGTACTGACCGACAGTTTCCGGGACAACTTCTTGTCCACCTGCCCCCCAACTATTTCGAGCTATATGCATCTTTCCGTAGATAATGTACTGAATTAAATCCCCCTCAATCCATTTTCCAAACAAATTCTTTCCTCGAAACAATATCCTACGCATTGCTTTCATCGCTCCTTTTCTCCCACGCATTGCATTTGTCCTTTCTGTTCACCACGACAAATTTGATCTTTGCGACATCACTTCGCTTTGCACAAAAAGTATATTGTGCCTTGTCATGTAGAGGACTGAAACCTATTGCGTGTTTGCAATTTGAACAGGTTTTATCCATTGCCGTTCTCCTTCCAGTGACTTTCAAACTTCTTCTCAAACTCTTGCAGTTTCTCATCTGTTGGCTCATCCTCTGGTCTGCCCTTATCAAAACCCAACGTACAGCCACTTTCAAAACAACAGCCTGCTAGGTCGGCAGAGCATTCCACGTCATCGCCATATTTACGATATCCCCAAGTGCAATCCTGACAACACTTCATAACAGGATCTATACAGCGTGTTGGTAAGTCTTTCATTTGTTGTCATCGCTTCTCAACTTTCTAAGCTTATCCCTTGTGATGCATATTTTTCCGTACACTTCTCCAATGTTAAAAGCTCTATGCTCTCGCTCAGACATTACTTCATAGATATCAATTATATCTCCACAGGCTTCATCTATGGTATCATATGCTTGACAAATCTTCTCTTTTACATTATTATCAAGGTGTATGTTATCGGTATCTTTTGATACCTCCGAGCTTGTACCTGTTGCTACAGTTGCAGACTCGTTTTTTGTGTTGTTTGCTATGTATTCTGAAAATTTTATGACACATTTTTCAAAGTCTGCTCCTAAATCTCTAAACGGGCAGGTTTGGCAACTCTTTGCTGTGCAGCAAAGTGCCGCCTCTACGACTTCTTCGTCCGTGAATTTTTTACTCATTTTCAATCTCCTTTGAAAAACTCTCTCGGTTCAAACCATTTATCTTCAATGATATTTCCTATTCCGACAACTAATCTATCTTCCTGTTTTACTCTAGCATAATGACCTTTTATGTCTTCCCATTTTGCAACGCCCACAACGTCCATAATTCTTGTAAGTGCTTCAAGTCCCTTTTCAGAACCTTCAAACGATGTTCCATTGAAAAAAGCTAAGTTGTAACCACCAAAATTAGCTCCCCAGCCTGAGCCTTTAAGAGTTATAGAAAAGGTAAGGCAACAATGATCGTTTATTTCCAATGACACATCGGTTATTTGAGCGTTTTCATAAATAGTGTCAGTGTTGCTTTCTGCCGAAGGTATATTTTTTATTACAGGTTTAGACTCATTTTCTTTTATGTAATTGGCAAAGATAAGTTCACAATTTAATTTATTAAGACGAAACGGACAATTCTCACAAATGCCTCCTGTTTCTGTGCAGTGCTTTACTGCTTTCAAAATCTCCTCTTTTGTCATCATATTCTACCTCTTTCTATAAATAAAACTAAATTTTTATTTGTCGTTGTTTTCTTTGTGCGGTTTTCCGATAAACGCTTCCATCATTCTTTCCCTATCTTCTCTTTCGTGTATTACTCCAATAAACTTTTCGTAACATTGATTGCAAATATCAAGTTCAGCCCATTCAGATGCTTCATAACGACCTTTCCAAGTCCAAACTCCACTAAGTTTTTTAACCTTAAAATGCTGATTGGCTTCATTACTTCTGCATACATCACAAATACATTTATATATTGGTTTCACCTTCTCTCAATAAAAGAAAACTTTTATATTACTCATTCTTATCTTTCTTACCAAGTAGCCACTCAATCGAAGTTGGTTTTTCATCTTCCCAAGAACAAAGATTGTTTAAAATATTTGGGGATATTATGTTATCAACACAAAGAGAATTACCATCATAACTGTCCCATTTTTCCAAATCGTTTTTATAAGGAATTGTTGTATATACCCACAATGAATCTGAAATACTTAAATTTTTGTCACAAGCCAAGTACCTATAACCGAGCAAATAAAGTCCTTCCAAAACAGTTCTCTGCTCATCTGTTATCTTTGGTTCACTTGATTTATTCGTTATATCACCAACGATTGTGCCTTTTACTGTAGGCTCATCGGTTGTAAATCTTGGGTTTGATATCCTTATGATAGTTTCGCCAGTCTTTCTTTCGGTTTCAATAGTAATTGTCTGCTTAAATTTATCGGTATTAGATGTTATGCGTTCAAGTGAACTTTGAAATACCCAAGTATAAATTCGACCCTGGTCAATTTTTACATGATATTTAATAAAATTATCTTCAAGCTTAGTACCAACAATCGTTCCTGTAAAATCTGTAATTTTTACTCTGTCACCTACTTTAAATTTTTGTTCAGCCATTTAATATACTCCCTTTCTTATTTACTCTATTTATTTGCAAGAGCAATTAATGAATTACCACAAGTAATACGGTCAGCATCTTCTTCTTTGCTAGGTACAAAGACAATAACATCCCAACCATCTTTTACAAGAGGTTGTTCAAATTTTTCATAGACGTCAAAGTCTGTGACGATTTCATACCCTTCATTAACTGCTTCTACTGTTTCGTGAATAGGTGTAATCTTTACAATACATTTATCTTTGTTGAAATACTTGTTCATAAGGTCAACATCAAGATTGCATTTAGAAGTAACAGCAAAGTTTAGTGTATATTTACGTTTCTTAGGCATTGGAAGTGACTTAATAATATCACTTATTTCCTGTAACGAAAGGGAGTTATTGCGGAACATCTTGTTACGTTCTTCCTCATCAAGTGTATTAATGGCGAACTGTAAACCAAAACCATCTTCGCCACCATAAATAAATCCTGTATCAACCCAATCGTGCAAGAACTTTTCAAGGTTTTTGTTTGACTTTGGCATCATGGTGGAAACAACGGGGTGATATGTATTGAATGAAATATCTGCATTACTATCTTTTACTATTTGAAAAATGATCTTGGCAGATGTAATAACGTTTGGATTAAATGTTGGCTCACCCATACGAGCATAATGCACATTAAGACGCTCACCATGTTTAATGCCTGAGAGAGCAATTCCTGTTGTAATTTCTGATACGAGTTCTATAGTACTTGCATTTCCATGAAATCCAAGTTTTGGGCAATCGCAAAAATTACAATTCATAGGGCAGCCTTTCTGGCTAGATACAGTTACAACAAGCTTGTCTGTAATATCAACGGACTTGTGTTCAACTTTATCAATACGTTTTGTATACCCAAGGAAATCAGCTTTAATATTGTTTTCTTTTCCATAATCTCCTACATAAAGATATTCAAGACACAAATCTGTATCGGACACAATTTTTCCTGTATGAGTATTCACAATATTTCTCATTTATTACATATTTCCTTTCTTATTTTATATCTTTAAAATCAACTTTTTATAAGTTGTTCAATTACGTCCTTGACTTCCTCAAGTATCTCTTTGGTAGTCCATTTCTTCAAACCATTTGTTATGGTAAAATCAACAGGCAAATAACCAATATAATCACAGGCATGAGCATAATCCCAACCTATCCAATGCCCATCTCTATGATTTTCATTGTTAGGCTTAATAAGCCCTGTTGTAGAAACATAAGTAATTCCACCATGACAATCAATATCAATAAGTTTATCTTCGTCACTAACATTATCCTTTGGAATTTCTATATATGCACAAGGGTGAGTGCCATAAGAAACTATGACATAATGAAAACTCTTGTAAATACCTTCGTCAAGTATTTCAATAACCTCTTGTCCATTCTCCATATAATTTTTATAGACCATTTCTTTCATAATAATTTCTCCTATCTCTTATACTTTATAAAATTCTTTATCTTAAAAAACAAAGCTTTTATCTTTTGTGCCAATATCATCACCCTCTCTATCTCTAACAAGCGTACTCGAATGATAGTGAGTGCATATAAAACGCACTTAATTAATAATAGGTATATACTCAAGTGTACTCGTTTAATGGTATACTCATATTATAATGCACTATTTAATAGTTGTCAATATGGCAAAGTATACAAAGTTTGCTAGATAAACTTTGTTAATTTAACCAAGTATTTCTTTGTGAAGCCTGCATTTTCAAGCACCTCTGAAAAGCACTAGGCTCGGCAATCAATGCACATTTGGTTTTAGCTCTGGTAATCGCAGTATACAGCATACAGCGGTCAAGCAACTTGTAATGAGTGTTGTCGATCAGCACAATAACATTCTTAAAGCCACTACCTTGCGTTAAATGGCAAGTCAGACAGTAAGCCAACTCAATACTACTTAAATCATTTTGCAGGAAATCAATTTCCTTGTCGGCAAATTTAATTGTAACAACATTCTGCTTCTTGCCGTCTTTAATTGTCTGTTCAATTTTTGTAATATAACCCATTTCTCCATTGAAAACATTTCTATCATAGTCATTCGTTCTTTGAATAACTTTCGACCCAAGACGAAATGTCTTATTACCATACCTGATCTCAGGTGCAGTATCGGGTGGGATTATCATATCTTGTAAAATAGAGTTAATTTCAAAAGAGCTATTTATCCTGTCCTTTTTACAAGGTGTCAAAATAATCGTTTCATCATAGCCGTCTTTCTTAGCTGCTATGGTATACAATTTAATAGCCAATTCACGCATACCCTCACGGCTCTCTCTAAACATATAGGTCATGTCTTGTAGTTCGCCAGTAACAACTTTTAGTTTTGGTTCAGGCAATGGGTTTTCTCCATTTCTAATTTTAACTGAGTCCGAAATAATGCCTGACTTTTGAGCCTGTCTTAAAATCTTAGTCAGCTTACAGCAAGTAAACGCATTACAATTAAGTAAATCATGAAAGATATTACCACAGCCTATTGGTGGTAACTGACCGTCATCACCTACAATAATTACTTTTGCACCCTCTTTTATAGCAGAAACCAAGCTATAAAATAATGATGAATTAACCATTGAAGCTTCGTCAAGCACGATAATATCACTAGACAATCTATTATTAGAGTTATAAACAAAACCTGTCTTGTTAAAACCAAGCAACCTATGAATTGTACTTGCGGACAAACCTGTTGCCTCGGTTATCCTAATCGCAGCTTTAGCAGATAAAGCACAAGCTGATATAGAATATCTTTTATATATCTTTGTAAGTCCTCTTAAAATTGAGCTTTTACCTGTTCCTGCTCTACCTGTTATCAATACTACAGAACTGTCACAAGCCTTATATATCTCTTGTTTTTGTTCGTCTGTATAGCAAAAACCTTGTTCTCTTTCTGCTTCCGAGATACCATTTTCGATGTTAATTTTATAGTCTGTTTCTTGTTCATTGAGATTTTTTAGAATATCCAAAATAGATATTTCAGTTTTATATTGGCGTAATAGTCCTACCTTGTTTTCTTCAAAATGTAGAAATATCTCATGTTGCTTTTGTGTGGATTTAAAGCTCTCGTACATTTCATAACAATCGTTTATATTATCTCTTATTGCACTATCCAATACTGACTCTAGCACATATGAATGACCGTCATTATTTCCAACGCTCTCAAGATAATACTTAACAAATGCCACAACTCTTTTGGTTGATATTCTGATATTTGGATTTAATTTTAATGCTAAATCGTCCACTCTTTTAAAGCCTAAGCCACGAATTTCTGTCATAATATAAGGGTTGTCAAGTAACTTTTCCTTCAATAATTGAGGATTAGGTTCATTGGAGATCAATTTAGCTATCATGGCATACGTTACACCCAACGGCTGAAGCATGATAAGAATATCTGAAATAACATAATTATTCAGTATATTATCCTTTATTCTGCTCCAACTCTTTTCGCCTATACCCTTGATTTTTGTAAAATCAATTTCTCTATTATGAATAACATCATCAATTACATTTGGGTAGACAGCTAAAATGTTTTTTGCTTGCAGTTCTGTGACCTGAGTTTTCAAATATGCTATTTGTTGTTCTTCTGTCTTAGGCACATTTGCAGTAATGGAGATTGGTGTATACTGATACGAATTATATTTACTATTAAAAGAGCAAGTAACCTCAGCATTGTACTCGACACCGATTGTCAGGCGTTGCATTTTACCTGCCAATGTGCTACCTTTTAACTGCCTTGGGTTGTCACCAAAAGGATCGTTATAACAATCATAAAAATATGGAATGTCATTAGAAGTTGTTGTGAATGTGTACACTCCCCAATTACTATTTTCGTTATAAAATCGCTCCTGTTGAGGAACGATTTTAAACTTAAATGTTTTTTCTGTCATGTCTTTTCTTCCTTTCTGAAAGCCACTCAACATATGGTCGCATAGCCTGTATTGTAACCTTATCTTCGTCTGTTTTCCTGCACTTAATAGCAACCTGAGAACCTTTCTTAACCAAATCTTCATATTGCACAAGCTGACTATTCCAAAGAACACCCTCTATGATACCGAAAGTGGAGTAAATATTCACAAAAGCAAATGGTTTTTTATTTCTGTCCTTTTTCTTTTGTACTCTGGAAATAACACCTACAATAACGCAATCATTATCATTCTCAACGGCTTCAAATGCCGTTGTTAAATAGGGAAGTGCTTCTTCAAATGGATTATTGTGTATAAATATCTGTAATGCTTCAAACTCCCAAAAATCAGCGTTTTCAAGATATTTGTTATTGGTTAAAAGAAATTGTTTCAACCTATCTTCTTGCTGTAGGTCAAACTTTTCTTTCTTTTTCTGGTTTACAAGAGTGAGTAACAGATCTTTGTCATAGTCATACTTGCCGTTGCCGATACGATATTTTTCAATATCAATATCATAGTCGACAATAAGTTTATTATACGTTGGTAACTTAGACAATTCTTTATACTCTAATGGTTTATATAATGACTTTAAATACTTTAACAAACAACTCTTTTTATCTTTCGTAGGTATTGCACCTGACTTCATTAAGTTAATAATCTGAGTTTTTGTCAGCGTTGTTCTTGATAGCAAGTCTGGAAGGTTTTTATACTTGCCGTTCTTCTCACGTTCAGCAACAATCTCTTGGGCTATTCGTTCACCAATGCCTGTAATCGCAGAAAAACCAAACAGCACATTGTTATCGTAAATAGAAAAATCGACTTGTGATTTATTAATATGAGGTGGTAAAACAGTTACTCCAAACTGTTTAGAGTCTACAATGTATTTATTCACCATACCTGCCTTATCTTTGTTCAAATTAAATAATGCTTTGAAAAAATAAACAGGGTAATTTATTTTTAAATAAGCAGTTTGAAAGCATAGAACAGCGTAGCTATAACTATGTGATTTGTTGAAGCAATACCCACCCTTGGCAGCAAGTTCTTCACTAATAGCTTTTGCTATATTTTCATCATATCCGTTATCAATAATTTCTTGATATAGTTTTTTAGACTCTTCTTTAACTAATTCAGGCATCTTTTTACCGATGGCTTTGCGGTACTTATCGCTACCACCATAACTTCTACCACCAAAAACACGCACTATCTCCATGATTTGTTCCTGATAAATACACTGACCGTAAGTGCTTTCCAAAATAGGCTTCATGTCGGGGTGTATATAAGTAACAAGTGAAGGATCATGCTTGCATTTAATAAATTCTTCCAATGCTCCCATTGAATCAGGTCTATACAATGCCAAAACAGCCGACAAATCTTCCATGTTAGTTGCCTGTAATCTGAGTAGCAAGTCTTTCATACCTGCACTTTCTACCTGAAACACACCATTCGTCAATGCTTTGTTTAACAGTTCAAATGGACTTCTATCATTTTCAAATTTGGGGTTGTTGATATTTATATCATATTCAGATAAGTGCAAGTCATTTTGAATTTCCTGTACCATTTTTAAGGTCTGAACACCAAGAATATCAAACTTAATAATGCCTATTTGTTCGACAAGCCTTTTATCAACTTGAATGACGTGTTCTCCGTCAGAGCCTAGTTTCATTGCCATATAATCGTTAATATCGGTATCAACAATACCGACACCGCCTGCATGACAGCTAACTGTTTTAACCCTACCACTTAATTTGCCTGCTATATCAAGCAACTCACTGTATTCAGGGTGTTCAGATAAGTAGTTTATATTGTTGTCAATACACTCTTGGAATGTATTGTACGAAAACTTTTTGGATAGTTTATCCATTTCATTATATTTAAAACCTAGTATTTTACCAACATCTTTTATGGCTACAACAGGTGTTATATACGAGAAGTTTATAATCTGACAAACACGATTTTCACCATATTTGTCAATCAGGTAATTTATTACTGTAGGTCTGTCTGAAACATCAATGTCCAACTTTACTACATTACATTTCTGCAATGAATAGACTATATCTTCACCATGCGTATTACAGTTCTAATAATACGTTTAGGTGTGTGGCACTTCGAGTCAAGAATTTCACTTGACCCTACGCTCCTTTGAGCTAGTCGTTTGACGTTTTGCATTTATGATTTAATAAGTGTTATTCCCTTTGATTTATAATTTCTTACAATACCCGATAAACTAGCACCGTAATGTTCATTTGCGTATTTAGCTGCGTCTAAAATAGATTGAAAATGCCCTAGAAATACATTGTCTTTATATAAATCGCAAGTCACATAATTTCTTATTTGCGACATTGTGCGATAACTGTAATGTATGTTTTCTTTAGCGGTACACCATTCTAAGTTATCAACATTATTATTTTTAGTATTGCAATCTAAATGATTAATCTGTGGTAAATGATTGTAGTTAGGAAGAAACGCCTGAGCAACTATTCTATGTACTAATAATTTATGGAATTTATTATCTATTTCATTCTTTAATTGTACCATTAAATATTTACCTTGCGAGTCAGCCCACGGCTTTATTCTTTTTAGTTTGCCCGACTTTGAGGAGTAAATTTCTCCCAACTCATTTACATAATAATCTTTATAGTTTTCAATTTCTTTTAGCATATTGTCTCCTTTGTTTTGCAACGGGAAACAATATTAAATCATAAAATGCAACTTCGCACAGGATTGTCATATCGTCAGACAGAACGACTTAGATGTTCCCTGTTAGCTAATTAACACACCGCCATTTCCTGCGGTTACAATTATAATAATTGTTTAATTAACACCCTATATTTTATAGGTTCACCACACTTAACACATATGGTTTCCCATATGCTCGACCGAAAATCAATCTGGCATTGAAACTCTCTCAGGATTGAGGAACAATTTGTTATTAACCATAGGCTCTTTATCCTATGCTCTGGAGGTTTCCCTCATTTTCATCTGTTGGTTACTTCCAACCCAGTTTAGACTATATTTTTCAAACTTCATTCATTTATTTAAAGTTTTTATTCCGTCTTCGTGGGAAATTAGTGGCTCTAAAGTCTCATTTCCTAGTCGTTACACACTTTCTTTTATCACTAAAAGATTTGGCTCGGTATTCCCTTTATCTCACCTAGTTATAGGTTTAGGGTTTCTTAGTCAGCTTATTCGTCTATGGTCTTGTCTCATTATCGGTTTGCTCTCAATGAGAAGTCTTAGTTTGCTGATACCGAATTAACGGAATTTAACGAGTGCAACCTATCTACGCTCAAAAATCAATCCATATTTAATAGGGTTAAGATCAGTTATACCTATCGTATAACACACAAGGCTTCCTGCTCCAGAGCCACGTCCCGAACCTATTTTAACCCCATGAGTTTTCGAATAATTAATAAAATCCCATACAATAATGAAATAACCGTCAAAATTCATTTGATGAATAATTCCCATTTCATAGTCTAGTCGATCTTTCATTATCTTCTGATCTTCTTTAGAAAGCTTGTCAAAATTTCTAGTTTTCCACCCCTCATTAATAAGGTGTAAAAGAAATTCATTATTAGACTTATATCCACTTGGCAGGGGGTATGTTGGCAACTGTGGATCTTGAAAAGGCATATGTACTTCTTCTATCATATCAGCTAAAGCATTAGTCTGATTTAAACCTTTTGTAACATTATTTACCCCAATTTGTTTATCCATAGTTGTATGAATTTCTTCTTCACTTTGCAGATAACAGCCCTCATAACTTTCTGACATTGTTTCAGTGTCATGTGCTATCTGAACGTGCCTACCCTGATAATATAAATCTTCCTTTGTGGCTGCGTGGCTATCTGTAGTAATTATGTATGGAGTGTTTGTTACCTCAGATAGTTTCAAAATCTTTTTATTGTAATTAGCCTGCTCCTCTGATTTGTGAGATTGCATTTCCAAATAGAAATTAGGAAATGCCGATTTGTATTCTTCGATATACTTAACACAAATATTAAAATCACTTTCTTTAGCTAATTTTGAAGCCAAACAAGCAGAACAAATAATTAAATCTTCTGCATACGGAGCAATATCTGAAATCTGTACTCTAGGCTTAAAATAAAAATTTTCAAGATTTGACTTAGTGATAATTTTATTTAAAGCCTTTCTGCCGTTCTCATTTTTTGCGAGAGCGATAAGATGGAAATACTTATTGTTTTTATCTTTTATGGCAGTATCGAAGCACTCATACAGCTCTACGCCATATATCAGCTTAATATCAGGATATTCTTTAGATAGTTGATCGAAATATATCCATGAATATTGGTTGCCATGTTCCGTAACTGCATATGCTTTAATGCCGACTTTTCGACATTGCTCTAGCATTTCTTTTGGTGTACCATAGCCGTCCAGTAACGAGTACATTGTATGGTCATGCAAAGAACTATACATTTTCGGCCTCCTTGTATTTTAAAATAACTATCTGAGGGGTAATTACACCCTTATACTCAGATACATTGAGCTGGCAGAGTGCATTAATGCACATTTCATCATCATATCCATTCAAAAAGTCTAATACTTTATCGTCACTAGGATTGCAGAACTTAATTATTGCAATGTTATCGTCAGTAATAAACTTCCATGTATCTTCATTTTTACCCATGACAACGCCTTGGCTATGCTCTAAAACTATATTATTAATGACAAATAAAGGCTCTTTGATTCCTGTACCGTAACAATTCTCCAATGATGTAACATCGGAAATCATTCCAATATTAAATTCGTCATAATCGAAACAAAAATCTATTGGCAAAGGATTGTCTGAATTAATATTCTTATTTAAAACTTTAATTGCTTCAACCACGTTCTCAGCTTTTATCTCAAAACCGAAAGCATTTGCGTGACCCTGACACCAATTAAACAGACCTGTTTTAAGCAGATCAGCCTTTAGGTCTAGTACATAGCTATTATCAAAGTTTCTAGCAGACCCTCTATATACATTATTTTCTTCATCTTTGCGGAGTATTAAACAAGGTTTTTTCGCATAACTAGCCATTTTCATGGCTATTAATCCAGAAAATACACTTGGAATATTGTTGCCCTTTAAGAATAAAACTGTATTTTTGTCATTAGTTACGCTTTTCCTTAACGCAGGAAGTAACTTTTTCACTTGATTATCCTGTCTTGATTTAGCGTTTTTACAGAGTCTTACAACTCTTTGATAAATATTTTCTTTTGTATTTTCAGTTTCGCCACGTTTTTTGTATTCAAATTCTTCGTCCTGCTCAATAAACGCTCTGAAAAGTAAGTCCTTTTCTTCCATGTCACCAACTCTACACATTGCGTTTATCAGGGAAGTAATACAAAATGCAATAGTATGAGGATTAACCTTGCCTTTCATGGAATAATTTTGAGCATTAATAAATTCTTCAAAACATTTATTTGTGACGTTATAAAGACCCTTGTCAATAAGCCTTTTTGTTTCAAAAGAACGTAAATCCATAATGTCAGAAATATTAGCCAATGCCACAAGGTCAAGGTAGTCATCGGCATAATTATTCCAGTAGCAATCATCGAGTGCTTGTAGAAATTTATATACAATTCCTGCACCGCATAATTCTTTATTAGAGTATTCTGAACTACACTGATTGTTCACTATAACCGCATATGGGTTTGTTCTTTCAACATCATGGTGATCGAGAACAAGTACATCAACACCTTGTTCTGCTAATTGTTTGCATTGTTCAGTATCATTACTTCCTGCATCGGGAACAATCAACAATTTTGTGCTTTCAGGTATTTCTATCTCAGAAGAAATACCATGTTGCTTTCCAGAATGTATCAGATATGTAATATCAATTTCTTTGTTAAGCCTTTTCAAATAAGAATACATCATGGCAGCACTGCACTGACCGTCAACATCGCAATCAACAATAATCGCTATTTTACTATTGCTTTTAATGTGTTTATCTAACATTTGAACCGCTTCAGTAATATTATCAAGATTATCATAAGAAATTAATACATCATCAGTTAAATGAGTGTATTCATTAACGTTAGTTATTCCTCTATTAGTAAAAATAGATATCGGAATATGGCAGTAATCATTATTACCTATTATTTTATAATTCATGTTTTGTTGTTTCACTTCCCATTCTTTATAACTTGCGTATATTTGGCAATTAACTGTTTAAACTTATCGGGATTATCTGTTGGACTTTCTTTTTCTTCCAATAAATTATTAGTGTCAACAATAGCACTGATTTGAATACAATCCAGAAATTTGTCAGCTATATCGTTTAACTCTTCTATGGTTACGTCTTTATCAAAGCAAAATATAATATGAGAACTCAGCCTTGTCAGCATATTTATTTGATATTGGCTTATTTTCTTGCCACAAGTTGCTACACAATTCTTTATTCCCATGTTCCAAAGTTGCATAACACCTTTTTCAGCTTCAACCACATAAACGTAGCCTGTCCGAGCTATATATTTTTCGGATAAATAAAGTCCATATAATAGTCTAGCTCTGTTACAACGCTCCAAATATATATACTTAACTCTTTGTTCTTCTTCTGTCATTTCTTCTTGCTTTAAAAATAGTCTACCCTTAACACCGACCAATGTCCCCATTTCATCTCTTACAGGAATTGTAATTCGATTGGAAACATCGTCATAACCTATTTCAAACAGCATTTGAGTATCATATGAGATATTATCTTTCAAGAAATAATCATTAACGGCAGGGAGGTAGTACGATAGAACATTTTCCTTAATTGGCTTTAAAGGTTGCATTTCTTCGTAATTAGACTCATCATCTGCCATTTCAGATATAAATTTTGTGAACTTTAGACTTTCGGGCAAATCGTTATATTCGTCTTTATAATAGTCAATACCGCACCAATTACAAACTTTGCGAACAGCTTCATAAAACGTACAACTACAAAAAAATTGCACAAGGTCAAAAATATCTATCTGATCCAAGCCTGAACTACTATGTATTTCTCGTGTGTAGTCAACAGTTAAAAGACCTTCATTGAGATAAACAGTGATCGCCCCTTGATTATCTCCATCAGGATTGCCACACTGAACATAACCTACTTTGCAGGAAATATGGTGACAACCTATTTCGTCAAGTATGACAGGAACATAATTGTTCTCTAGTATCTTTTCTTTGAGGACAGAAATATCCATTTTATCCTCACTTTCTTCTTAATTCTCCGACTTCATACCAAGTGTTCAAGTCCAAATCAACTTCAAATACAACTTTCTTTTTACAACCAAATCTGTTTTTGTCTACATTGCCCACATAATACCTCTTACCAACTTTAAGTTCACATTCAACATCTTTGCCCCATTCAGCATCATGCTGAACATAGCGATATTTATGAAAATCTCCAACAGATATTTCTTTAAACAGTGTCATAGTCCAAATGATATGTTTTAGCTGTTTTGCATTGGCAATATTATTTGAGTTTAGTTCATCAGGTTTACAAAACTCTGTATCGTCTGTGAGCTGAATTGAAAGATAGCCAAACATATCTAGTTGCTTTGCTAAATCAGTGAGTTTTGTTACTGTTGCTTTTAAAGCTGCCCAATCTCCTGTGGCTTGTGTGTCTTGCTTACAGGTATCGTAAAAGAAGTATTTCGCACCATGAGTTAGATTAGCTTTTCTTATTTCAAACTCTAGTGTCTTATCGTCATAACCACCAGCCATGTCCTTAACAAGAATAAGTTCATTAGTTTCAGCCTCAATCCATTCGGCAATTTTCATTATTTTTACATATTCCTCTGAATTTTCAGCGACCCTTTGAATGTACTCTTGTAAAGTTTCTGTTGGCTCTCCCCAATCGTCTGTTTTCTGATATATGTATTCACCTGATTTATCCTTGTACAAACCAAGTGTTAATTCCTTTTCAGGCTTTTTCAACTTTATACCGTGTAATTTTTGAAACTCAGCATTGTTTATACACGTTGTAATTAAACACTTTCTGAGATCGTCAACGCCCATTTCATTAAGCATGACAAACACTCTTTCGTGCTTTACAAGCGTTAAATATGCAATGATTTTTGTCATAAATCGTGATTTTCCTGCATTAGAAAGCATACCAATAGCCATTGTCGAGCCTAGTTTGCAACCTCTAAATATGTCATTTAGAATAGGAAAGGGAAGTGACACACCCAAATCAGGCTTCTCCATACACGCAATAAGCGATTGCTTAATATGACTATTCAGAATTTCGGCTTCTTGATTTGTCAAGATCACCGTATGTATTCTATCTGCTTTACCTCTAATTAATCTGTATATATCTGAAGCCGTAAACTGTTCAAACTTCTTATGCTCTACAATTTTTGTAATATCAAAGCCATTCCTTTGATACTCTCTTAACAAAGAATACTTTTTAATGATTTCCTGATACTTACCAATATCATCAGTTATAGCAATTTTCATCCAACTGTCAAGAGTTTTCCAACCGCCATACTTTTTATACAAAGAAAGTCTCTCAGGCTCTTCTGAAAAATAAGTTAAAATAGTAGTTTTATTGAATGTTTGTGTTCTCGTTTTATAGATTATTTCAGCTGAATCGTAAAAAAAACGAGTGACTTCATCTGAAAAATCGTATTTACTACGGATATATTGTCCGTAATTTACCAGCAAATCAGGCTGTTTGTAAATACAACCCACAAATAGAACTTCGGTAGGAACGTTTGTTATAATATCCATGTTTGTCACCTACCTAAATTTCATCAATGATACTGTCAATATCAAGGCTGTCATTATTTTTATCACGTTCTTTGGGAGACTTTGATGTTGCCATTTTTTCATAATCTATATTAACTTGTTCTTCGCTTGTACCTGTTTTAGCCAATGCCTGTTCTTCTTTCCATTTCAAATAACCATCATATTTAGATAGGATAATAGCGAGATCATATGTAACTAACGCTGCACCTTCGATTTTTTTACCTTTACGAGTATTAAACTCGTGTACTTTACGAAGAAATGACATTTTCTTTCGCCACATATCCCATAAATCTTCGACAGGAACAGGTTTATTCAAATTCTTATAAGTGCCTTTATACACCTTATCAAGATTTACAAAAAAATATTTTGGCAAGAATGAAATATCATATTGTTTATATAGCCAATCTGTAAATTGTATTCTTGTTTTTTTGTCCTGTTTGTCTTTCTCTATCTGTTCTTTTGTTCTTCTTTTTGCCAAGTATTTCACCGCCTTAATCAAAATAACTAAATAAAGGCAAGTGAGGGAATAACCCTCACTGCTTCATTTATAAAAAATTAAATCTTAGAAATAACTTCAAGAACCCTTTCAAGAGTCTTAATATCTGTAATCTTCTTCATTTCTGTTGACTTAACAGGCAGACTTTCGGCAGAAAGAGCCTCCTTTGCCTTTGTCTTACCGACAGGATTAAGACTTTTCATAACGGCTGAAATCTTATCAAGAAGTTCTGTTGTCTGATTTTCGGCAGAGTTTTCATTTGTTTCAATACTATCAACTGGTTCTCCAACCTTGCCCATAACTTCCTTTGTATAAATATCCTGCTCAATATCGACAGCCTTTGTGAGATCATTCTTAACAGAAAACTCTTTCTTGTCCTTTGTTCTATCAATAATCACCTGCCAATCAACAAGTGACAAATCTTCAACTGTTTCCTTGTCGTGGACACCTGTTCTGTCCTTGCTGATATACGCACAGAAATTGTTATCCTCATTAATGTACATTCTTACAACAGTTTTAACATTATAGTTCATCTGCTTAAAGCCGTCAGGAATTTTTCTGCCTGTTGCAACACTTGTAATCTTGCCGTCATCACCCTTTACTGAAACCTTTTCGTCTGTTTCTCTTGCGGTCACAATAAAGTGTGCGCCACAAGACATAAGATCAAGTATCAAGTCCTGTCCCTTAAAATTGATTGTCTGATAATCACGAAGTTCCAATCCTGCATTTTCAATGGCAACAAGTTTTTCATCACCAATAAGCTCTTTCTTCTTTGCCTTAACGCCATTTCTCTTTTTAGACAGCTCCACGAGTGCCTGCTTAGTTGTTAGGTTAAGAATAGTTGTACCATCAACTACAATAGCATCAGCTCTGAATGGGTTACCATCTCCGTCAAGTACAATTTCATCTGTTTCATTACCCTCGTCATCGAGAACGTGAAAATCTTCCTTGTTCTTAACTTTATTTATGTATTCTCTTGTTTCACCGAGAGACTGCGTGTACACGATATAAATATTCTCAGTGTTAATGCCATCAGCTTCAAGTCCACCGATAAAATCATCAATAGAGCCGTTCTCATTATCTATGTAAAGAACTCTAAACGGCTTGCCGTCAGGTCTTTTAAAATAAGCAAGCTGCAAGGCAAGCGTTGACTTGCCTGTACCTTCTTCTCCAAAAAGTATCATCTGAAGCTTACTCTGTGTCTGTGCTGCTTTTCTTGCTCTAGCCATATTTTTATCTCCTTTTATTTTATCGTTTCGTTATCAATAATGGTTAGTAATAACAATTTACCACTCATCGTCCTCGTCTGTCAGATCATTATCTGAAACAGAACCCCAATCATTATCATCAGAGCCAAAGTCCTTATTTGCGTTTTCGGTAGCCTTTGTCTTTGCGATAGCCTTATCAATAATTTCTTCTGAATAAAGTTCTGTATCTACGCTATCCTTATCAGCTCCAGTAATGAGAAGTATTCTCTTTGTCGGATTGTTCACTCTATCCATAGGGTTGCTTTCGCCCCAACCGTCATCATCATCTTCCTCAATTTCTTCAATATCATGTTCTATCATAATATCACCAAAGACCTTGAGGGCTGTATATGGCTTGAGCTTTCTTAGAGTGCTTGCAAACTTTGATTTACTCTTGTCAATAACGAACTCCGCATCTTCTATAGAATTGTAAGTTACAATCTTTGCAGATACAGTGAAGTTACCCTCGTCATTCTTTTCAATGCCCATGAACACAATAACCTGCTCGAAATTGCCAATGACATTAAAGTCCTCTGCGTCAAAATCTACGTCCTTGCAGAGTGAAATCTGTGACGGAACAAATCTAGTCTGGTGTCTATCCTGATAGGTGGAAAACTCATTCTTTCCTCTGACAAATACGGACATACCGTCCTTTGCGTTGTCTGCTATGTACTTACAAGCATCATATTCAATAAGTATCTTCTTGTCGTTTACTTCCTTGCCTGTTGAGTCAACCACCTTTGTCAAGCCAAGATTAATTCCAATAGGTCTAAAGTCCTTTTTGTTAAAAGTAAACCTATCTGCCCACTTTACCTTTTCTGTTGTTGTCTTTCTATCCTTACCCTTGCCCTCGGTCTTAGAGAAGTATACTACGTCTCTTTCCATACCGTTTAGATTTATATATACAGACTTATTCTTGTCAATTTCAACTCCTACATTAACCATTCTCATTGGCTTGCCTGTAGAGGTTGTCAGTTCTGTATAGAACTTGTCCTTATCACAGCCTGTCAGTTTTCCTCTTATCTGAAAACTACCCTTTGTCTCCTGAAGTCCAAGACCCTTATTATTTTTCTTTTCAGCCATTTTATTTTCTCCTTTTATGTATTTATCAGATTTTGTTGTCAAATAAAATTATCATTTTGCGAACTCAAAATCACACCATCTTATCATGCCTTCTTTCTAAAGCACATTAAATTTAGTTTATCTAACGTTAATGATTTCTATTGATACTAACATTTCCCTCATATCCTCTTCATCACAACAATCAAAGAAAAGGTCATTGCCATTATCATCGTGCAATCTACAAGAAAAGCTCTCGTTATCTTCGTCAACCTCAAATTCGCAGTTGCTTGAAACGATATCAACACTACACATTGTAGCAAAAATATCTGGGTCAAGAAGATCAGCTCCTCGACAAGTGCCACCAACCTCAGTAGTAAACCAACCCTTATACTTACCGTGTTGTAATGTATATTTAATCTCGTGCCAATTTCTGCCGTCCTTTGGGTTATATGTTTCCATTACTTGCCCTCCTTCATTTTTTCAAGTTCTTCATGCAACGCAGTGCCGAAATTATTCAGTGACTCTGCTACCCATGTATCAGCAATGTCATATCTACTAATTAAATTGTATATTGCTTTATTTATATCAGAGTGCGAGAACTGCTTATCACATCTATACTCAGATTTTTCTTTAGGGTTTATTTTAGTATTAAAAAAACGTATCTCTTTATTATCACAACTAGCGTTAGGAAAATATATTCTAGCCAAGGCAAGCAAAGCACCAATATATGCACTATATGTATCATCAGAACAACATTTTGAAGTGCCAACTCTTACTACCTTGCCGTATTCTTTCATTTTCGCAACCGTTGTCTTATCGTGGAAAGTAATCTGAATTTCACGGTCAATATCGGACGATATTTTCTTTAAACAGTTAGCAAAACTGCTATAAATATAAAACATACTATCGCCACCATTTGGCTTAACTGTTTGATACCTAACCATTTTGTTATTGTATATATACTCTATTGCTTTAATCCTTATTATGTTTCCAGTTTCGGTCATTCTATCACCGAAACTATCTAAACCAACTCGATAAAGTTCTCCGATTTTAAATTTTCTTTTGTTCATGCTCATTAAACTCCTTTATTTATATCAATCCCTGTAATTTCTTTGAAGATTTCTGCATCAAAATTTGGAAGGGATTTGATGATATTCTTTTCAGGGTCTGACAAGCTATCCCACCAAAGTTGATTACATTCAGATTTATCACATTTTTTCAAATAGCCACCTGTTATCTCATATTCAGGATGCTGTTCTTTTTCTTCATCAGTCATCTCATAAGAATAAATCCATTTAAGAACATTGTACATGATGTTATCTAGTAGTCTTTTTGCTTCTGAATAACGCCAATCTTCAATACTCCAATCAGAAGGCTTATTGAACATTAAAATTTTTGATTCTTTGGTATTAAAGCAACCATTTGAAAAGTTAGTTTTGTTAAAATCTCCACTGTTACAATCACCAGTGTTACAGTTACCACAGTTGTAGTAGCCGCTGTTCCAATTACCACTATTCCAATGACCGCTGTTATAACTACCACCGTTGCAGTTACCACTGTTGTAATCACCAGCATTGTAACCACCAGTATTATGATTGCCACTGTTGTACCAGCCTTCATTATAATTACCAGTATTATAAATACCAGTATTATTAATACCGCTGTTATAATGACCACTATTATTCTTACCAGTATTACGAGTGCCACTATTCCAATGACCACTATTATAGTTGCCACTATTATAGTTGCCAGTGTTACCAAATCCCGTGTTGGCTTTTCCTACATTAATCATTTTCAAAACTTCTTCCCATGAAATTTCACGGACAATTTTGATTTTGTTAGTGCAGTGTTTCTTACCAGTTGCTTCTGTGTCAATTTCGCCAAGGGCTTCGATTTCGGCAATTTTGTTAAGCGGGTCAAAACAATAATAACTAAAGCAATCTTTTAGTTCTGTGCAAAAATGAAAGCCTTTTTCACAACAGGAGGGTATTACATCTTCTTCAAATGTTTTGCCGACTGAATATTGAAAGCCCCTACACGTCCAATCGTGGTTAAAAACTTTATAACCTTTCATTGTTTTACAGCTCCTTTATTTTTTCTATGATAAAATGTGTATTTGAACGCTCTTTTTAGAGCGGAATTAAAAATAAAATCTATGTCAACAGCATGGCTGCTAATTGCTTTCCAGTATTTTTTATAAGAATTATAATGATTAGTTATTAGGACATTCTTTCATAATATTACTTCCTTTTAATGTGTAGTTTGTATGATAAGAAGAAACTTCGCAATACATAATATAGCAACTACTCCTTTGAGTGGTTGTTTTTTATTTATAGATTTCTTCTGTTCATTCTGTTCGTCTATCCTATCCAAATCTTCCATACCTTCAAACCACATATTAATTTTACCTCCCTTGTAAATTTATCTTCATCTATATAATTCACATAAACATTATCTGTCACACATAATACATTTAGAAACAGAACCTTGACAAATATCTGACCTACCACATTGTATACAATAGGGGTTATGCTCAGTATCCATTTTGTCTCTTTCCTTTCGGTACTCTGCTAACCATTCCCTTTGTTCTTCTAACTGTTCTTTAGTAGGATTATCTATAAATTCGAGTCCATTTAGTTCTGCTATTCTTTCTATATCTTCCATAGATAGATTCATTTTAGTTCCCTCCTTATTTACTTTTCTTCATTTGTTACTGCTATTACAAATAGCACATTCAAATGTATTGCCCTTACAACTATCTTTACAAGGGCAATATTTACAAAGGTTATGTTCAGGGTCAGTTATATCCGCAATGGACTGCATAAGAGATTCACTCTGCTCTTCTAGTTCTTCTTGTGTGGCATTTTCAATTATTTCTATCCCATTTAATTTTGCTATTTTCTTTATATCTTCCATTGATATCATTTTAATTTTTCCCCCTAATTAAATAAGTTCAAAATATTTTGCAAAATCTTCCCAAATAATATCTACTGTACCACCTATAATTGTAGTTTCATATTTAGGTTTCCAATTAACAGGACATAAAGTAACATAAGCTACATTAATTACAGTATGACCATAAGATTGTAAACTAAAATAAATAACATCAATAGTAAATTCCGCATTTACTGGAATTATTTCTATATCATGTTTCATTTCCCATGCTGTTGTGCTGTAAGTATAATCTTTAGTACATCTACATTTCTTACCTTTCAAATATTTTTCTACTATACGTTTAAGATAATTTTCTTTACTGTATCTAATTAGTTCTTTGTCTGTCGCCCATTTTCTTGTGTTGTTTGTGAAATCTATAAGATAATTTTCATTTATATAATAAACTACTTTACCTAATGTAGGTTTTGTAAAAGAATTTGTGTAGACTACTTTATCTCCTATTTCATATCCACCAAATCTCATATTCTCATTCTGTCCTCCTAAACAAAGCTATTATTTCATTTTTACGTTATTTTATATTTGTACCCTAAAATACGTTACAAAATATTTTGGTTGGACTAGCTGGATTCGAACCAGCGGAATGAGAGAGTCAAAGTCTCTTGCCTTACCACTTGGCTATAGTCCAATGTTGGTACTGCTTTCACAGTACCTTTTTGTTCACCTACCTTTACATACAGATTAGTTTGTAATTTGTAATCAGTGTAATTTTAATTGATGAACCGTTATCGTTGTCGGCAACCGTAACCGACTTGGTGCAACTTAGGGGATTTGAACCCCTGACCCTTTGATTAAAAGTCAAATGCTCTACCATCTGAGCTAAAGTTGCAAGTGCAGGTATCACACTACATTCCCTTATGGTGAGATAAGCTCTGTACCTGCTATGCCAATTTACTTTGTACAGTATTGGCAAACTGTACTGGTGTCACTGACGAGACTCGAACTCGCATGGATTTTTCCGAGGAATTTTAAGTTCCTTGTGTATACCTATTCCACCACAGTGACAAGTGTACTTGTTTCAAGTGTACTCGTTTAATGGTGAGTACATATAGATATGTACTCGTTTAATAGTGTAACTATATTATAATTCACTAATTAATAGTTGTCAATAGCAATATTATATAGTTTACAAAATATTAATATTTTTAGTAACAAAAATAAAAGTATTGTATTATCGGAAGAGATGATACAATACTTTTATTTTTTATAGCTTGCAATTACTCAATATTACTTATCTAACATTTGCTCTTTATAAATTAGATACTCGGTAAACAATCCCCTACGATTTGTTCCGTACCCGAAAAAGCCCAAAATTATATTAAAGTTGTATTTTGTAACATCTTTTTTCATTGCAATTGCACGTTTGGTAACTCGATAAAATAGCCCTGAAATTTCAATATCACTTACTCTTTTTATTATTGGGGCAAGAGTGCGGCGAACGTTTGCGACAAGAGCATTATTATTGCCTATGTCATCATTTAGCAGTCTAAATAGGGAGTCATAGTCATTATAACATCCAATTTCTTTTCCATGAGCATCATAAGAATTATCGTACATTTTTATGCAAATTACACTTCCATTGTAAAAAAAATCTTTGTCAACAAATTTTCTAGAGCTAATATTTCTGCATAGCTCATCGTGCAGTATTTCCGAAATATCGTCGTAATAGGGCAATTTTAAATCAATGGTTCTAACGTTACCATTATCATCGCCAATATACAAAACCTTATTATCGATATCATAGTCGCCCTTTCTAAGTGATTTAATCTCTTTGTTAGACAGACCTATCCAAATCAAATAAGCGTATAACCTTGCGTAAACAAGATAGAAAATAACGTTACGACTAATAGTACTTGGATCTTCGTATAACTTATTTAGTTTTTCGTTAAGAGTTTCTATTGTCATATAATTTCGAGGGATATCTTTGTAGTTAATCTCAAAATTACAATCTATTCCCTCTTCAATTACCCATTGCTTTAAGTAACCACATTGACTATCATATGATCGTTTTGATACACCTGATAAATATTGATAAATATTATCCTGTAACGACAAATCTTCATTATATTTATTTAATAATCCCAAAAGAACTTGAGATTTTCTTTTGACAACTTCAATGGAAGCTTTCTGTGCGAACAAATGATGTTCTACACTTGTTCTAAGTTGGTCTATAGTGTAAAAACTGTTTAATGACATAAAAATCGTCCTTTCCTGATATAATGTTTACATATAATTGTACTAAAAATTGCCTATAATTATATGTATTATACCACAAAGGACGATTAAATGTCAAGTGTTCACCAATTAATGATGCAGGGCAAGCGTGTAGTGCTACAATAGATATTGGACAAAATTAAGAA
>UMKO01037760.1_pt1 | contig 41529 bp, 38 predicted proteins | sample 1966311 | NCBI WGS metagenome assembly UMKO01 (sample SAMEA4836178, study PRJEB28245) | human gut metagenome | biome: gut microbiome; material: fecal sample | place: Denmark | collected 2008
AGGAACAGGAAGAAAAAAGGAACACAGGAGAAATAGACCCGCAATGCCTTTATTGACATTTAATTTACCGATATGCTATAATATCCGCTGTGTAACCGTCTGTAACTATATAGAACTGATGACGGTAATATTAGGAGGAATTATTTAAGATGAGTTTTACAGTCGAGAATTTAGAAAAGAACATGGCAAAGCTTACAATCACAGTTTCAGCTGATGATTTTGAAAAAGCACTTCAGGAATCTTATATGAAGAATAAGAATAAGATCAGTGTTCCTGGTTTTAGAAAAGGTAAAGTACCTCGTGCAATGATAGAGAAGATGTACGGAGCAGGAATCTTCTATGAAGATGCTGCTAACTATGCTATTCCTTCAGCGTATTCAGATGCTGCCGATGAGTGCGGACTTGATATTGTTTCACAGCCTGAAATTGATATAACACAGATTGAAAAGGGCAAGGATTTTATTTTTACAGCAACAGTTGCAGTTAAGCCGGAAGTAACACTCGGTAAGTACCTTGGCGTTGAAATTGAGAAGGTAGACACAAAAGTAACAGCTGATGACGTTAAGGCAGAACTTGAGAAAGTAAGAGAACAGAATTCAAGACTTCTTGATGTAACAACAAGAGGCGTTAAGGATAAAGACCAGGCAATCATCGACTTTGAAGGTTTCGTTGACGGTGAAGCATTTGAAGGCGGAAAGGGAACAGATTATCCTTTAACAATCGGTTCTCATTCATTTATTGATACATTTGAAGAACAGTTAATCGGTGCTAAGATTGGCAAAGAAGTAGAAGTTAATGTAACATTCCCTGAGAATTACCAAGCAGAGAACCTTGCAGGCAAGGCTGCTACATTCAAGGTAGTTGTTAAGGCAATCAAGGCAAAGGAACTTCCTAAGTTAGATGATGAATTTGCACAGGAAGTATCTGAATTTGATACACTTGCAGACTATAAGGCTGACATTAAGAAGAACTTAACAGAGAAGAAGAAAGAAGCTGCAAAGAGCGAAAGAGAAAGACTTGCAGTAGCTGCAGCAGTTGAGAACGCAACAATGGAAATTCCTGATGCAATGGTTAAGACACAGGTTAACCGTATGGTTGAGGATTTTGCACAGAGATTACAGTCACAGGGACTTTCAATGGAACAGTATATGCAGTATGTAGGCGGTTCTCCTGAACAGTTTATGGAGACAATGAAGCCTGAAGCTACAACAAGAATCAAGAACAGCCTTGTACTTGAAGCAGTAGCTGAAGCAGAGAAGATTGAAGTAACAGAAGCAGACATTGATGCAGAGATAGAGAAGATGGCTTCTATGTATAATATGGAAGTTGAAAAAGTTAAAGAATTTATCGGTGATACTGAAAAAGACCAGATTAAGAAAGATCTTGCAGTACAGAAAGCAGCAGAACTCCTTGGAAGCAAGGCTGTTGAGAAAGCACCAAAGAAAGCTGAAGACGAAGAATAATTTTAATCATATTAATCAGATAGAAAGGGGATTTATATGAGTTTAGTACCTTATGTCATTGAACAGACAAGCCGTGGAGAAAGATCTTATGATATTTATTCAAGACTTTTAAAAGACAGAATTATTTTTCTTGGAGAAGAAGTAACTGATGTATCAGCAAATATTGTTGTTGCACAGCTTTTATTCCTTGAAGCAGAAGATCCGGGCAAGGATATCCAGTTATATATCAACAGTCCGGGCGGTTCGGTAACAGCCGGGATGGCAATTTACGATACAATGAATTATATTAAGAGTGACGTATCTACGATTTGTATCGGTATGGCGGCAAGTATGGGAGCCTTCCTTTTATCGGGAGGAACAAAGGGCAAGAGATTTGCACTTCCTAATGCAGAGATAATGATTCATCAGCCAAGTGGCGGTTCAAGAGGTATGGCTTCTGATATGAAAATCGTAGCAGACCAGATTCTTAAGACCAAACAGAAACTCAATGAAATCCTTGCTAAGAATACCGGCAAGCCAATTGATGTGATTGAAAGAGATACTGACAGAGATAATTATATGACAGCACAGGAAGCTCTTGAATATGGTCTCATTGACAGTATTATTGAGAACAGAAAATAATATTGAAGACTCCCGCCTGACAGCGGGAGTTATTCTTGCGTAATAAGTACGCAACAAAATGTATTAAAAATAACAGATTGGGGGACCGAAATGGCCGGAAACAGAGAAGACAAAGGATGTCGTTGTTCTTTTTGTAAAAAAAATCAGAATCAGGTTAGAAAACTTATATCAGGACCCGGTGACGTATTTATCTGTGATGAATGTATAGAAGTCTGCAACGAGATTCTTGCGGAACAGATATATGATGATGAACCATCTAAGGGCACTTTTACGGACATTAATCTGCTTAAGCCTATGGAGATAAAGGCTTTGCTTGATGAATATGTAGTTGGACAGGATAATGCCAAGAAGGTTCTTGCCGTATCTGTATATAATCATTACAAACGAATTATACATAAGGATTCTGTTGCGGATGACGGAGTTGAACTTCAGAAGAGCAATATTCTTATGTTAGGACCAACCGGTTCAGGTAAGACATATCTTGCACAGACACTTGCAAAGATACTTAATGTACCGTTTGCTATTGCAGATGCGACAACTCTTACAGAGGCCGGATATGTAGGTGAAGATGTAGAAAATATTCTCCTTAAGCTTATACAGGCTGCGGATTATGATATAGATAAAGCCGAAAAAGGTATTATTTACATAGACGAGATAGATAAGATTACCAAAAAATCAGAGAATGTCTCAATAACTAGAGATGTATCCGGAGAAGGGGTACAGCAGGCACTCCTTAAGATTCTTGAAGGAACAATGGCTTCGGTTCCACCTCAGGGCGGAAGAAAGCATCCACAGCAGGAACTTATACAGATAGATACAACTAATATTCTCTTTATATGTGGCGGTGCCTTTGACGGATTGGAAAAGATAATTGAGAACCGTATGGATCAGAAGTCAATCGGATTTAATTCCATTATAGCGGATAAGACGGACTTTGAAATCGGAGAATTTTTTGATAAGGTTCTTCCGCAGGATCTTGTCAAATTCGGATTAATACCTGAATTTGTAGGACGAATTCCTGTAACTGTGGCACTTGATATGTTGGATGAGGATGCCCTTGTAAAAATTATTACAGAGCCTAAAAATGCTCTTGTTAAACAGTACAGAAAGCTTTTTGAATACGATGAAGTCCAGCTTGAAATCACAGAAGAGGCAGTAAGGGCTATCGCCAAGAAGAGTCTTGAAAGAAAGACAGGTGCGAGAGGACTTCGTTCAATTATGGAAAAAGCAATGATGGATGTTATGTACGAGATTCCGTCAGATGATAATATTTCCAAATGTATAGTAACTGAAAATACTATTACCGGGGACGGCAAACCTGAGATTGAATACCGCAGTACTAAGGTAGATAAATCCGCTGCAAAATCCGCCAACAGTAAAAATGGAGACAAACATGAATAATGAGGTAATCAGATTACCGCTTATAACTCTAAGAGGAATGACCATATTACCACGTATGGTCATTCGTTTTGATATAAGCAGAAAAAAATCAATAAAAGCCGTTGAATATGCCATGAAGCATGAACGGAGAGTATTTCTTGTTCCGCAGAAATCACCGGAACCGGTTGAGCCTAAATTAGATGAAATCTATGAATACGGAACTGTATGCGAAATCAGGCAGGTAATCAAAATTCCGGGAGGACCTGCACAGGTAACGGTAGAGGGCCTTTATAAAGCAGTTGCAGACAAATACGAACTTGAGGATTCTGAAATTAATTACGCAATGACGAAAGAAGTGGATGAATCAGGAGGGTTTGAAGACAACGTAGAAAGAGAAGCATGGCGGAAAGTTGTAATAAAAGCCGTGGAGGATTACTGCAATAGTTCAGGCATAAAATCTGCTAATACCGTAAGACGTTTAAAAACGATAAAAGATGATGCCGGTTTTGTATATGAAGCAACAGCGGAGACACTTGATGATTTTATGCTGAGGGAAGAAATTCTCGCAACAGATGATATTGAAGAAAAATATTTTATCCTCAGCCATTCCATAATGAATGAAGCAGATATCAACGACTATAAAGAATTTATTATTTCCAAAATAAAGACCAAAATCAGCGAACAGCAGAAGGAATATTTTATAAATGAACAGATAAGACTTCTGAAAGAGGAGCTTGGTGGTGAGGATGAGGATGAAGAACTTGACGAAAAGGTAAAGAATCTTAACGCACCGGAATGTGTAAAGGAAAAGCTTGTTTCTGAGATGAAGAAATACAAAAGCTGCCCTAAGATGTCGTCAGAGCTTCAGGTAATCAAGAATTATATCGACACATTACTTGAGTTCCCGTGGAGCAATTTTACGGAAGAAAATAACGATATAAAACACGCAGAGAAGATACTCAATGAAGACCACTATGGACTTGCCAAAGTCAAAGAAAGAATCCTTGAGTTTATTGCGGTAAAAAGTCTCAGTAAAGAAAGCGATGCACCTATTATCTGCCTTGTAGGACCTCCGGGAACAGGTAAAACCTCCGTTGCCATATCGGTAGCGAGGGCGTTAAACCGGAAATATGTCAGAATATGCCTTGGCGGAGTCAGGGACGAAGCAGAGATAAGAGGTCATAGAAGAACCTATGTAGGTGCAATGCCCGGACGTATCGTTGAAGGAATAAGCCAGGCAGGGACACTTAATCCGCTTATGCTTTTAGATGAAATTGATAAAGTGGGAACGGACAGCAGAGGAGATACTGCCTCAGCACTTCTTGAGGTACTTGACAGTGCCGAAAACAGTGCGTTTCACGACCATTTTATGGAAGTACCGGTGGATTTGTCAAAGTGCTTTTTTATGGCAACAGCAAATGACACACAGACAATTCCAAAGCCATTGCTTGACCGTATGGAGGTTATCGAAATTAACAGCTATACAGAGACTGAAAAGTTTCATATAGCCAAAGAACACCTTATTCCAAAACAGATTAAGAAAAACGGACTGACAACTAAACAGGTATCATTCAGCAAAGATGCAGTCAATGGTATAATAGACGGATATACAAGAGAAGCAGGAGTCAGGGAATTAGAAAGAAGCATTGCTGCAGTATGCCGAAAAGCAGCCGCAAAAATAGTTTCCGGAGAGACACAGACTAACAAAATCAAAGCTTCTAATCTTAAAGAGTATCTCGGTACCATTAAGTTTGATAAAGAAGAAGCATTGAAATCCGATGCTGTAGGTATAGTAAAAGGACTTGCATGGACAGCAGTTGGAGGCGTGACTCTTGATGTGGAAGCCTGCATTATGGACGGTAAAGGCGAGATTACGCTTACAGGACAGCTTGGAGATGTGATGAAAGAGTCGGCAATAGTCGCACTGGGATATATAAGATCCAAAGCATCGGAATACGGAATAGATAAGGAACTTTTTGAAAATAAAGATATCCATATACATATTCCGGAGGGCGCGGTGCCAAAAGACGGACCATCCGCAGGAATTACAATGACGCTGGCGATGCTGTCCGCGTATACTAACCGTAAAGTAAGCCATGAATATGCCATGACCGGGGAAATAACGCTTCATGGTAATGTGCTTCCTATAGGCGGACTTAAAGAAAAGATTCTGGCAGCCAAAAATGCCGGAATAAAAAAGATTATTGTTCCTGATAAAAATAAAAAAGATGTTCTTGATATAGAAGCCGAAATTCTTGAAAATGTTGAGATAATTTATGTAAAGAAAATGGATGATGTAATCCGTAGAGCACTTTGCAAGGAGGACTAAATGGTAATAAAAAGTGTAAATCTTGAAACTGTATGCGGAATAACAAGTAAACTTCCCGAAAATACACTTCCGGAGGTCGCTTTTGCAGGCAAGTCCAATGTAGGAAAATCATCATTGATTAATGCCATAATGAACCGGAAATCCTATGCAAAGACATCTTCGCAGCCCGGTAAGACACAGACAATTAATTTTTACAATATCAACAATGTTTTTTATTGTGTGGACCTTCCGGGATACGGATATGCCAAGACAACCCTTGAGACAAGGGCAAAATGGGGCAAGATGATTGAACGCTATCTTAGTACCTCAAAACAACTGCAAAGAGTGTTTCTTCTTATCGATATACGCCACGCTCCATCTGAAAATGACAGACTTATGTATGAATGGATTGTAAGTGAAGGGTATGAACCTGTAATTATTGCAACTAAACTGGATAAAATAAAAAGAAGCCAGATACAGAAACAGGTAAAAATATTGAGAGAAGGTCTTGGAATGTCAAAAGAAGGAATACTGGTTCCTTTTTCGGCAGAAACAAAACAAGGACTTGAAAATATCTGGGAAATAATAGACAATGCCGTACTCAAAACGGAATAATTTAATAAAAACAGTTAAAAATAGTGTAAGATGATAAATTTGTATCAGTTAGTCATCTTGCACTTATTTTTTTTGAATGATAATATATATCTAGTTAGTTAAAACTAACTAAGTGTGAATAATCATTATGAACTCCTTATAACAGTAAATGCCAATACTGTGTATGCGGGAAATCCCCGCATAAGGAGTTTAGGATGAAATGAAAAGGAGATATGAACTATGAGTTACCTTGAAATTGAAAAAGTAATCGGAAGGGAGATCCTTGATTCCAGAGGAAATCCTACAGTAGAAGCAGAAGTATATCTTATTGACGGAACTGTTGGAAGAGGAACTGCACCAAGCGGAGCGTCAACAGGTGAATTTGAGGCTCTTGAGCTTAGGGACAATGATAAAACAAGATACCTGGGAAAAGGCGTTTCAAAGGCTGTAGATAATATTAATACTGTAATTAATGATGCAATCGCAGGAATGGATGCATCTGATATATATGCAATCGACCGCGCAATGATTAAAGCTGACGGAACAAAAGATAAATCAAAATTAGGTGCAAATGCAATACTTGCGGTATCAATTGCATGCTGCAGAGCCGCATCAATTTCCCTTGATATTCCATTATACAGATTTTTAGGCGGAGCTTCGGGAAACAGACTTCCTGTTCCGATGATGAATATTATTAACGGCGGATGCCATGCCCTTTCATCAGGACTTGACGTTCAGGAATTTATGATTATGCCTGTAGGAGCACCTTCTTTCAAAGAATGTTTAAGATGGTGTTCAGAAGTATTCCATAACCTTGCAGCAATACTTAAAGAAAGAGGTCTTGCAACAAGCGTAGGAGATGAAGGCGGTTTTGCACCTGCACTTAAGTCGGACGAAGAAGCTATTGAGACAATTCTTGAGGCAGTAAAGAAAGCCGGTTACGAGCCATACAAAGATTTCAGAATCGCTATGGATGCTGCATCATCAGAGTGGAAGAGTGAAAAAGGAAAAGGCTATTACAAACTTCCGAAGGCAGGTACAGAATATACATCTGCAGAGCTTGTAGAGCATTGGAAGAAACTTGTAGATAAATATCCTATCATCTCTATTGAAGACGGTCTTGACGAAGAAGACTGGGAAGGCTGGAAGATACTCACAAAAGAACTTGGAGATAAGGTACAGCTTGTAGGAGATGACCTTTTTGTTACCAATACCGAAAGGCTTTCAAAGGGTATAGAACTTGGATGCGGTAATTCAATTCTTATTAAGTTAAATCAGATTGGTTCGGTATCAGAGACACTTGAGGCAATTAAGATGGCACATAAAGCAGGTTACACCGCTATATCAAGCCACCGTTCAGGAGAAACGGCAGACACAACAATAGCAGACCTTGCAGTGGCTCTTAACACATGTCAGATAAAGACAGGAGCACCGTCAAGAAGTGAAAGAGTAGCCAAGTACAATCAGTTACTGCGAATTGAAGAAGAACTTGGTAAATCAGCAATATATCCGGGAATTAAAGCATTTAATGTGAAATAATTCTGTACAGATACTATAGGGACCTCCCTTTGTGGCGTAGTTTGCCACAGAGGGAGGCTTTTTTCTGCCTTATAATAACTTATCATTGAGATTATGTTGATAATTTGGTATCATATATACAAGTGTATTGGTGTGTAAATTATGAAACTATAAAGAAATCCGGAGGATTACATATGAGAACACGTAAATCAAGTATAGTGGGAAAAATGTGCTTTTTTATAATTATATCCACATTGTTTACCGCATTGGCAATAAGCATTGTATCAAAGAAAAGCATGAGCAGTTCAATTAAAGAGGAGAGGGATGGCAAGGCAGCTTTTATTGCCCGGGTAATACAGGAAGAACTTGGAGATGATGTCATAGAGGACATTGCAGCCAAGGGTGAAAACAGCAGCAGTTATGATGATTTTAAGAAACTTGCGGATAAATATTCCGAAACGGAAGATGTAGAAAGCATATATATTGATGAAAACAGCAAGGCAGTAGTTGTGGCTATGAATACCGCTGATATCAATAAAGAGGTTACAGGTTATGTAAAGCATATATGCTTTGTGGCATGTGCGGTATTTGCTGCGGTTCTTTTATTGTATTTCTTTGAGTCACTGACGATAAGACGTAATTTCAGAAATATTAATACGACAATTAAAGAATTGGGAAGCGAGAATGGTGACCTTACCCGCAAGCTTGACATACATTCCGGGGATGAACTTGAGATTCTCGGCAGCGGGCTTAACAAACTTTTGGACAGAGTACAATATATTATTAATAATATAGCAAAAGGTACAGATAATATTAATGAAAGTATGACATCTATTGGAAATGTTATGAGTGATGCAGAAGCTAAGGTAACATTAATCAATGATGATATGAATAATATGGTAGCAGCCACAGAAGAAATAGCTGCGTCAACGGCAACCGCTTTTAACGAAGTGACAGAATTTTGTCAGGGAACCGAAAAAATAGCTGAACTCACCGAAAAAAATACAGAACTTGCAAAGAAAATCAACAATATTTCCGGAAAAATTGCAAAACATTCCGATGAAGCAAAGGTTAAAGCATCAGACAATTATGAAATTATGAGCAGGAAACTCGAGACAGAGGATACTAATGCAAAGTCTGTTGAAAAGATTAATGCATTGTCCAATGACATACTTGCGATTTCTGATCAGACTAATCTTCTTGCAATTAATGCAAGCATAGAGGCAGCAAGGGCAGGAGAAGCAGGCAGAGGATTTGCGGTAGTTGCATCAGAGATAAGCACTCTTGCAGAAAGTACCAATAAGGCAGCTAATGAGATACAGGTCGTAAGTAACACGGTAATGCAGGCTATAGAAGGACTTGAATCAATTTCAGCACAAATGCTTGCATATATAAGGGACAATGTACTTAAAGATTACAGTGACTATTCACAGGCAAACAGACAATTTGCAAGTGATACTGAAATTATGAACCGCGATATGGAAAATTTATCTGATATAGTTAAGAAGTACGGAGAGTCTGTTGAAGAACTTAGGACATCGATAGAGTCTGTAAGTTCGGCAGCAGAAGAAAACAGTGCCGAGATAATTACGGTGGCAGATATGGTAGATAAATTTGATGCAGCAATGAAAGATACCGTGGCAATGACCAAAGCTAATATGGAGACAGCAGCAGATATGAAAAAAATCGTGTCTGACTATAAAACATCAGACACTGAAAACAAACCGGACCGATAATATAAATCAATATCAAGGAGATTTGTATGAAATTATGGAAAATCGGCGTTCTGGGGATAGCTGCAGCACTTTTTTTGAATGGCTGCGGTAAGGCCTGCAAAGATAAAATAATTAATCCTTCAGTGGAAGATATAACAACGGTAAGTGAAGATGAGACAACCAAGAATTTTATCAAAAATACTTACACGGGGATGGATATCCGTAACAAGGGTGAAATGACCAATGAAACGGGGGATGTGTCCCGTATTGGAATGAATATGTATCAATCCCGTATCAATGACAAGGATTTTTATTTTAATGATGTGGCTGTCCGTGATGGAAAAATGATTGTTGCATATTCACTTGTGACCAGGGTATATAATGACGGCGAAACAGAAAATAATCATAATTACGGAATGGATATATATGAAATACACATAGCTGTAATCAATATGAGTAATAAGGAAGTTATAAAAGATTTTGTACCCGGAAAAGAATTTCTTAATGTTGTTTTTGACAGAGGCGGTATAAGATGTCTTAAGAACTGCTATGGTGGTACGGAAGGCACATATTATGATTACAACCTTAATAAATTATTTGATTTCAAGTGTAATTATGATAATCAGGGTTATTTTTCCGAAAACGGCTGCAGAATATATTACTTTGAAAGAAATAAAATATGTATGTATAACCCGGAGAACGGCTCAGTCAGCAATGTAAAGCCTCATAACAAAATGCTGATAACGGCAATTAACGGCGTTTTTACCGATATGAACAGTATTGATTATGTATCGGTATCGGGAATAGGAACAGACCTTAAATCCTATAATGGTATCTTCAGGACGGATACCGGGGAATTTATATATCTGAACAGATACACCGGGACAGATGTTTATTTTGATACTACTTCGGGTAATGGCATAATATGGGAAGAAAGAAACAATTCTTCAGACATTCATAATTGGAAAGTATATCTTCCGGATGACAAAATCTGCAATATCAGATATAGTGGAGAGACACAGGATATTTACTTCAAGGTATTGGATAACGGAGATATATTTTTTTATGGATATAACGGAGAATATGTTGAAATGACATTGTTTGACGGTTATAATTACAAGTGTAAAGGAATTACAAGGCTTGATATCAGAACAATGTTTGATGATGCCGTGAATGGATATCTTATATCTCAGGTTGAACCGGTATATCTTAATGATAATGGGATTATGATTGTATTAAGTGATGGCAATTCAGGCAACTATTATTTTGAATGGGATATAACCCGGAACAGTGAATATAATGTTAATATAGAAATATATGGTGCAGATGAAGACTTTCCATCGGTTGCATCTATGGCAGAATTATATGATCCTGAATTGTTTGTAACGGGTAAATTATCTGACGGACTTCTTCCACTGAATGACCGGGTAAAAGATATTGAGGACAAATATAATATAAAAATAAGCATAGGCGAAGAATGCAGCAATATCATCGGCGGATACGCAATAAGAGCACTTACCGATTATGATGATGTTAACAATGCTTTGGATATCCTTGATGAAGAATTGTCAAAATACCCTGAAGGTTTCATAGAGCAGATCAGATATGGGAATTATGATACGATACATTTTTATATCGCAGCGGATCTGATAGGAATATCATCTGAGACGTTGAACACCGCAGGTGGTTTCCAGATGGAGATAGGCAATGAATCTGTTATTGCGGTGGATTTTACTAATTTTACGGTCGCAAGAACTACAATTCATCATGAACTAGGTCATTGTATAGATGATACTCTTACATATAATGGTTATATGGATGAGAATATCTGGAATAGCTATAATCCATTATCTGTAACAGGAGGATCTATATATACAGATACTTATGATTTGTTTGGGAATTACGGCGATGAGGTATACGCTTACGGTTCTAATGGTGAAGATTGTGCAAATTCATATTTTGTGGACACATATTCAATGACTTATCCGTCAGAGGACAGGGCAAAGATATGGGAAAATATAATGTCTGACGAGAAATATGTGTATTGGGAAAAGACCCCGCACCTTACAGCAAAACTTAATTACTATGCCGAATGTATCCGGCAAAATTTTGATTCTACCGGATGGAATGATGTCCGTTGGGAAAAATATATGAATATATAACATAGGAGGAAAAATGGGAGCAGATTATTTAATTTTTACTGATGTATCTACGGATATAGATAAGGAAATGCTTAAAAAGTACGATATCAGATTCGTACCGATGGAATATGTGTTAGGCACGGACACATTTTACTGTGAACAGCCTGAAACGGAGGAGATGATGCACAATTATTACGAAAAACTCCGTAATAAGATAGAAACACATACAAGTCAGATTACCCCTAACAATTATTATGAAGTATTTGAACCCTTTGTAAAAGAGGGAAAGTCCTTGATATATATTTCATTATCAAGCGGATTAAGCAATACTTACGAATCAGCCCTTCTTGCAGCCAATAATCTTAAAGAAGATTATGAAGATGCGGAAATTGAGATTGTGGATTCGCTTTCAGCAACAGGAGGAATGGGCATTTTATGTGAAATTGCGGGAATGAATCGCGAAAAAGGAATGAATTGCAAAGAAAATGCGGAATGGCTCAGAAATAACGCAATCAGAATCAATCATTGGTTTGAAGTGGAGGATCTTATATACCTTAAAAGGGGCGGAAGGGTATCAGCCGCAACTGCTGTTATAGGAACCGCACTTAATATCAAGCCGGTGCTTAGAATAGACAGGGAAGGCCATCTTGAAAATATTGATAAGAAAAGGGGCAACAAGCTTGCTTTGAAAGCACTCTTTGACAGGTTTACGGAAAGTTTTGATATGCATATAGAATATCCTGTATATATATCGTGTGCGGATAATATGAAAGATGCAATGGCACTTAAGGAAATGATTCTTGAAAAATATCCGGAGGCTGCGGTAAGAGTAACGATGTTAAGCCCGATAATAGGAGCACATACGGGACCTGATATAGTTGCACTTATCCATTACGGAAAAGAAAGAGAATAGTTACATAGATTACCTGTGGTTCGTAACCACAGGTAATTTGGTTTCTATGGTGTAGTTATCAGGTACTCTGTGGGCATGGGGAACCGCTATGTGCCCTTCCCTGTTAAGAATACGTTTTACATAGTCGCCTTCATTGGAAAGAGGTGTGTCAAACTCCATGCCGTAAAGGCGGTCATTCTCTGCACTGCCGATTTTATGCAGGTCTGATCCTGCTGTCATGAATATATTATGTTCCCTGCAATATATCTCAGCATTATGGTTGTTATACATGTGGTTAAATGTATTATATCCCTCCATGGCGTCACATGTATCGGGGTTAAGATATATCGTGTTAAGGTAGTCCCGCTCGCGGAACGGATGTGCCTGTACTACCAGCCCGTTATCCCTGTGAATTACGTCATACTGTTCTGCACGGCTGTAAGACATTATGTCAGGATGGCCTAAAAGCCACTTTTTATCAAGTCCGTAAATCAGAAATTCATCGCCGTCAAAATTGGCCTCCCAGCCAAAAAATACAGGAAAATCAATGGCATCTCCGGCTTCTTTTGCTAATTCATAACTGCGGCAGAACATATTGACCCTGTCTTCCCAGGGAAGGTCATTGGAAATACGACAGTTGCCGTTAAAAAAATGGTCTGTTATAAATATACCACTGTAGCCTAATGATTTATAATAAGCAGGATATTCTGCAGCACTTGTTGAACCGCAGCGGCTGCTTTCTTTTGTATGTAAATGAGTCTCATATTTAAACATAATTACAGAACCTCCGCTCTTGATTATATCATATTATTGATTTAGAATGAATTATATATGAGGTAAATTATGAAAAAAGTTCTTAATTCAGAGGCAGTTAAAATTATTGCACTGGTAACAATGCTTATTGATCATATAGGCTATATTATGTACGGACATATTGATACAGGTGTATACAATGTGCTGAGAGGAATCGGAAGAATATCTTTCCCACTTTTTGCTTTTTTAATAGCGGAAGGTTTTTTCTATACAAAGGATGAAAAGAAATATTTATTAAGAATAATGAGTTTTGCTTTTATATCCGAAATACCATTTAATATGATGACAGGAGGCAGAATAATATACACCGGTTCAGTTAATGTTCTGTTTACGTTTACGATAGCACTTCTCGTACTGTACGTGTGCAGATATTACGATAAAAAGGGACTGGGCTTTGGCATATTGCATTTTCTGACAGTTGTTGTGGGAATGGCGCTTGCTTTTTTAATAAAGTCAGACTATACCTACTGCGGGGTGGCTCTGGTATTTATATTTTATTATATGAGATATAATAAAGGAGCAGGGTATTATTTAACAGCCGCATTTATAATGGTTTTATACGGTGAAATGATAAGCTCTTTAGCAGCAGTTTTTTCACTTGTTTTTATCTACTTGTATAATGGAGAAAAGGGTAAATACGGTAACAGAATAAAATGGTTCTTTTATGTATTTTATCCTGTTCATATGATGATACTTGGTATTATTGGGAGGTTTTTGTAAATGGCAGATATAATGGATTACATGGAGTGGAGGGGCGACGTTACTTTTGATATGATTCCTGTTAATGAAGTTGATGGGTTGATCTTTTCTCAATTTGCATACATTCCGTTAGAGGGTGTTATTGATGATATGTCAGGAGAGATGAGTGTTCTTGAAGCAGGAAACAGATTTTTTGATATCCATAGTGAAGAAGAGATAAGCGGATATACAGAATTATTAAAGAATTGCTGCCGGGTTTTTAAGGGAATGATGAATTGCGACAGGTTTAAAAATTTAAAAATAAAGTATTATCATGCCGATTTTAACCCTGAGATAGCGAAACAGTTTGGCGCAGTGACTATTGTAATCCATAATGATTTGTATTATGTGGCATTTCGCGGCACAGATGATTCTTTAGCAGGATGGGAAGAAGATTTTAAGGCGTGTTATACAATGCCTGTTGAAGCACAGGTAGAGGCAGAAAGTTATCTTGGCAGGATTTTTAATGATTATGATGGTAAAATATATATCGGAGGGCATTCCAAGGGAGGAAACCTTGCAGTATATGCGGCAATGACTGAAGGTTATAAGCACAGGGACAGGGTCGTAAGAATACATAATTTTGACGGACCCGGATTCCTGGAGGAATATGTCAAGACAACTGAATACCAGACTATGGCAAAAATCGTCGAAAATTACAATCCTAAGGCATCTATAGTGGGAATGATAATGTTCCGTGATGATGATTGTGTAATAGTTGAAAGCTCTGAAAAAGGACTTATGCAGCATACGGGAATTTCATGGCAGGTCAAGGGTACACATTTTGTTACCGCAGACAGCTTTGATAATTTCAGCATGGTATTCAGCCAGGCAAATAAGACATGGATTAATGGAATAAGTGAAGAGGAAAGGGAACTTTTTATAGAAATTGTATTTCGTATATTAAGGGACGGTTTTGACACGGTTACAGGTCTTAAAGAAGGCTTTTTTACAACTGCCACTGCTATCATAAAGTCCTATAACGGAATTGAAAAAGAAACCAGACGTATGATAAGAAGGATAGTTGGACATGTTATAAAACTTAGCAAGGAATCTTATTTTGAAACAAGAAAAATGATAAAATCTTCAGAAGAAAAGGGAAATTGATATGGACGTTAGTTTATATCTATGTTAATATACTCCTTAGACTAAAGATCGTGTCTGAATATCTTTAAAAGGTGAATATTATATGAAAAATAATGAGAAGTTTGATACTGTAACGGGATTACCATACTATGACAGTTTCATTGGGATTGCGAGGGAAGAGTTAGCTAATAACTTTGTACCGGGGCATTATGTTCTGATAGCGACGGATGTTAGTAACTTTAAGTACATTAATCATATTTACGGATATAGTAAAGCTAATGAATTGTTGCGGGATTTGATAGCATTGATTAGTAATAGTGATGATGGAAACGTTTCCACCTGCAGAACCCATTCGGATCATATAATCAGCCTTTTTAAATATAACGGAGATAAGACAGTATTTTGCAGCCGTGTGGACAGATACAGCAGGAATTTTGTTAAAGAGAATAACAGAAAATATCCTTCTGTTATGCTTCACCTTAATAATGGTATATTTTTTGTTGATGAATATAATGATGATTTAATATATTGCATAGATAAGGCTAACGTTGCAAGACGCAGGGCTAAGGGTAATTATTGTGTGTCCAGTGTGATCTTTTCAGACGATATGATGGATAAGGAAGAGGAAGATGCTAAGATACTTGCCGTATTTGATACAGCAATTAAGAATGGCAATATTAAGACCTTCTATCAGCCAAAGATTAATATCCGGACCTATGAAATTAATGGTGCTGAAGTACTTAGCAGAATTTATGACAGCAACGGCAGGATGCTGTACCCTGATACATATATCCCGGTTCTTGAGAACAGCGGTAAGGTTGTGGAACTTGACCGTTATGTTATGAGGGAAGCTTTTGCTTCCGTCAGAAAGTGGATTGATATGGGATGGAAAGTGGTTCCTGTGTCAATTAATCTTTCAAGAATGCACTTTTATGAGAACAATGTGGCTGATAATATATATAATGAGTTTAGACGTTACAATATTCCGGTGGAATATGTAGAACTGGAACTGACAGAGTCCTTATTTTTTGCGGATTCGGACATAATTATAAGAGAAATTTCCAAGCTTAGAAACTATGGCTTCAAAGTAAGCATGGATGATTTCGGAGTAGGATACAGTACACTTAATACACTGGGTACACTTCCGGTAGATATTATTAAATTTGACAAGGGCTTTATAAGCAATAGTATGAATAATGAAGCTGTTTACCAGATACTGCAAAGTCTGATACATGTATTCCGACAGATTAATTATGATGTGATTTGTGAAGGAATAGAGACAAAGGAACAGGAGAAGCTTATTTTTGAATGTGGTTGTGATAACGTTCAGGGTTTTCTGTATGACAAGCCTCTTGAAAGAGATATATTTGAGGACAAGTATCTTAAGAAACAACCTATACAATGCCTGGAGGGATAATACTTGATTTGCTGTGACGGAATTTTTTTTGATGAACTCACAAGGCTGCCATATGACAGATATTTTGTAAGACAGGCTCAGGAACTAATTAGAAACCAACTGAAGAGACCTGTAATGATTTCACTTGATATAAGTAATTTTAAATATTTTAATCGGATGTATGGTTATAAAGAAGGTGACCGGCTTATCAGTAGAATGGTGGAATGTTTCTGCCATAATAACGCTGACTGTGTACTGGCATACAGAATATATGTTGACCATATTATCATATTGATTGAAGCAGAAGGATTGCCGGAGAAAGTATTCAAGGCAAAATATAACGATATGTTATCCCGTTTCAGTGAGAAGACGAATATGGAATTTCCTTTGGCACGAATAAGACTTTACCTCGGTGCATATTATGTAGAAGACAGAGATGAAGACATCGGGATAATAATTGATAAGTCACAATATGCAAGACGTAGTATTAAGAAAAATTATCTTACCGGTATTGCAATTTTCAGGGCAGATATGGAAAAGAAAGCTGTTGATGAAGCCAAAATAATTCCTATGTTTTATTCAGCTTTGGAGAATGACAGAATAGAAGTGTACATACAACCCAAATTTTCAATAGATGATGAACGCCTTATCGGCGGCGAAGCACTTTCAAGGATAATGGATAATGACGGAAATATAATATCTCCGGGAATGTATATAGATATACTTGAAAGAACCAATTTAATTTCAAAGCTTGATGGGTATGTAATCAGAAAGCTGATTGCAATTCAGAAAAAGTGGATGGACGAAGGAAGACCGCTTACGACAATATCCCTTAATCTTTCCAGGGTTGACCTGTTAGAACAGGGATTTGTTGACGGTATTCATCAGGCAATTGTTGAATCGGGTGTACCGTCCGGGTATTTTGAATTTGAACTGACGGAGACAGTCTTTTGCGAAAATATTACAGAAATCACAAAACAAATTGATTTTCTGAAAGAAAAAGGGTATAAAATAAGTATGGATGATTTTGGCTCTGGCTATAATTCGCTGTACATGTTGGGAAAAATACCCGTTGATATAATCAAGTTCGACAGAGGTTTTGTACTTAACAGTCTCCACGGAGAGACCGGTCGGACAATAATGAAGAATCTCATACATACCTTTACAGATGTTGATTTTGAAATTATCTGCGAAGGCATTGAAAATAGAGAGGAAGAAAGCATCGTGTACAGCTGCGGATGTAATGCAGTACAGGGCTATCTTCATGATAAACCATTACCATATTATATTTTTGCTGACAAATATTTATTGGCAACTAATGATGATTAAAGGAGGAGAATTAATATGGCAAGAGGAGGCGGTGGCGGAGGCCACTCAGGAGGAAGTTTTGGAGGAGGCCGTTCAGGCGGAAGCTTTGGCGGCGGCGGACGTTCAAGCAGTTTCGGAGGACGTTCAAGTAGTTTCGGTGGAGGATATTCAAGCGGTTCAAGCCACCGTTCATCATATTACGGAGGTTCAAGAAGCTCGTATTACGGACGGCCGACAAGAAGGGTGTACTATGGTTCGCGTGGTTCATCACCATGCGGATGTATGTTTGGTTTCCTTATATTTGCGATGATTTTTATCGGCGGTTTATTTTCAGCATTGGGTGGTTCGTTAGGTAGTAATATTACCAAGAGTAACGAGAAACGTGAGAAGATGGACACTTCCAACACTACATATTCCAACACATGGTTTGTTGACGAACTTGGATGGTTAGGAAGAGGAAGTAAGCTTAGAGACGGTCTTGAAAGCTTCTACAAGAAGACCGGTGTACAACCTTTAGTATATCTTGCAAAATATAAATCAGACTATGATTTTAACAATTATGATTATATGTATGCAAAAGCAGAAGCTCTTTATGAAAAACTGTTCGGTTCAGATGAAGGACATCTCCTTTTCGTGTACTTTGCGTGCGAGAATGATTATCCGTCATTAATGGATGGAAAGGCATTCTATATATGCGGTAAGCAGACGGAAGTGGTTATGGATGAAAATGCCAAGTCTATTCTTGTGTCTTCATATGACTACTACTATTATGGTGATACATCTATAAGTGTTGAAGAGATGCTTGCCAAGGCATTTACAAAAGCCGGTAAAGAGATAATGAAAGGACCTATCAGAATCAGATACGTTGTTATAATTATAGTATCTGTTGTAGGTGCTATCGTTGTTATTTCATTACTGTTTAAGTGGTGGAAAGCAAGAAAGGCACAGAAGAACAAAGAAGCAGAGGACCTTGAAAAGATTCTCAGCAAACCGCTTGAGACATTTGGCAAATCAGATGTAGACGATTTAAAGGATAAATATAAAGACTGAATATAATAACTAAATGGCAAGGAATATCCTTGCCATTTGTTACAGATAGGGAAATGCAGAAGTTGCATTATGTGTGGAAACAGAGTGGGGAATTATACTATGGAAAAAACTACAAAAAGAAAAAGCCTGATGGGCACATTTAATTACATAATAATATTACCGGTGTTTTTTATCGGTATTGTTATGGCAGGTATAAGCTATATTCTGATTAAGAAGAATGTATATTATGAGATTCGGTCAGGTATGGAAAATGAGGCATATACATTAGCCAATACTTATGATGTTATGTATCCCGGATATTATGAATTGGTTAAGGCGGGGAATCTTATGGCTCTTAAGAAAGGAGAACATTATCTTACCAATGATTTTATTGATAACATAAAAGAGGATACGGGACTTGAGATAACAATTTTTTACAATGACATAAGAATGATTACAACCTTACACAGTGATAATAAAAGGATTACCGGAACAAAAATGAATTCGGCAATCAAAAAGGATGTTCTTGACAATGGATGCACTATGTTTTATGACGATGTAAGAATAGAAGGAGAACGTTTTTTTGCATATTATCTGCCGGTTCATAACGGAAGCGATAATATAATAGGAGCAATATGTATACTGAAGCCGGCAAATCAGATTCATTCAAAATTTGCAAAACAGGTAATTCCGCTTATAGCGATAATTATTGCCGGCGTTGTGATAATTACGTATCTGAATTATCTCTACTTTGGTAAACTTAATAAGAATTTCAAACATATAAGAAATTTTCTCGGGGAAGTTACGGGCGGCAATCTTAAAGCTGAAATGAACCGGGAAGCCCTGACAAGGGAAGATGAAATAGGAGATGTTGCCAAGGCAAGCGTGAATATGCAGAGGTCTTTGAGAAACCTTATAGTTAAAGATTCACTTACCGATTTATATAATAGGAGATATTGCAACCAGAATCTTAAAAACATATCTGAGCAATATATAAAGACGGGGGAGCCATATACCCTTGCGATAGCGGATATTGACTTTTTCAAAAAAGTTAATGATACATACGGACACACCGCAGGCGATGAAGTGCTGGTAAGTGTTGCACAGATTATGAAGAAAAATATGGCCGGAAAAGGTTTTGCTGCAAGATGGGGCGGTGAGGAATTTCTGCTTGTGTATACAGGCTGTGATATGGAAACCACATTAGCTTATCTTGAAATTCTTACAGAAGCCATACGTGAAATGTATGTTGAGTATGACGATAAGACAATCAGAATTACCATGAGTATAGGTGTGGCAACAGGAAATGGTGATTCTGTTGATAAAGTATTATGTACAGCAGATGACAGATTATACCACGCAAAAAGAGAGGGACGTGACAGAGTTGTCTCAGATTAAAAAATTATTTCTAAACAGAAACTTATGTTGACTTTTTAGAAATCCATTGATAACATAACGTTAAAAGGTTGTGAGGCGTAAGCCTTAAAATATATGATAACATATTAGGAGGAACTTAAATGAGCCATTATTCCAAAGAGGACATTATTAAGTTTGTAGAGGAGAACGACGTTGAGTTTATCAGACTTCAGTTTACCGATCTTTTCGGTATCCTTAAGAACGTTGCAATTCCTAAGAGCCAGTTAAAGAAAGCACTTGATAATCAGATGATGTTTGACGGTTCATCAATTGACGGCTTTGCCCGTATTGAGGAATCAGATATGTGTCTTCGTCCTGATCTTGACAGTTTTGTTATATTCCCATGGAGACCACAGACAGGTAAAGTTGCAAGATTAATTTGCGATGTTTATAAGACTGACGGTACACCATTTGAAGGAGATCCAAGACATATTCTTAAGAAAGCGATAGCAGAAGCTGAGAAGATGGGATACACATTCAATGTAGGACCTGAATGCGAATTTTTCTTATTTAACGTGGATGAGAACGGGGCACCTACAACCAATTCTAATGATCAGGCTGCATATTTTGACCTGGGACCTAATGATCTCGGAGAAAATGCAAGACGTGACATGGTACTTACACTTGAAGATATGGGATTTGTTATTGAAGCATCCCATCATGAGTGTGCACCTGCACAGCATGAGATAGATTTCAAATACGGTGAAGCAGTCAAGACAGCGGATTCAATTATGACATTTAAACTTGCTGTTAAGACCATCGCCCAGAGACATGGACTGCATGCGACATTCATGCCTAAGCCTAAGGCTAATATGGCAGGTTCAGGTATGCACATCAATATGTCTCTTGAAAAAGACGGTAAGAATGTATTTGCTGATGAGAACGGCAAGAATGGATTAAGTGAAGAAGCATACCATTTTATAGCAGGGCTTATGAAGCATATTAACGGAATTGTTGCAATAACCAATCCTCTCGTTAATTCATATAAGAGACTTATTCCCGGCTATGAAGCACCTGTTTATATAGCATGGTCTGCTAAAAACAGAAGTCCTCTTATCAGAATTCCGGCAGCCAGAGGAAAGGGAACAAGAGTAGAACTTCGTAATCCGGATCCGACAGCTAATCCATATCTTGCACTTGCTGTATGCCTTATTGCAGGACTTGATGGAATCAAGAATAAATTAGAAGTCTGTGACAGCGTTGATGCGAACATCTATGCCATGACTAAGAAAGAAAGAAGAGAAAGAGGAATTGACAGTCTTCCGGAGACTCTTATTGATGCAGTCAAGCACCTTGAAAAAGATGAACTCATCATGGAATTCCTTGGCGAAGAGACAGCAGAAAAATATATCGAAGCTAAGAAGGCAGAATGGAAATCATACAAGGTTGCCGTAAGTGAATGGGAAGTCAACCAGTATCTGAGTACATATTAATATCCAATCACCGGAGGCAGTAATATGGAGAACGTTGTAGTTGTTTTCCCAAAGCTGGATGATGGCAATAAAATTAAAGCTGTTCTTGTTAAAAATGGTATTAATGTTGATTATGTATGTACAAGTGGCGCACAGGCACTTGAGTATGTAAATAAGTTGAATGAAGGAATTGTGGTATGCAGTTACCGTTTTACGGATATGTACTACACACAGTTAAAAGAAGATTTGCCGGATGGTTTTGAGATGCTTTTGGTGGCATCTAAAGGCCACTGGCTTGATGGAGAGGATACCCATATTATTAAAATTGGTACTCCTCTCAAAATTTTTGATCTGTTAAATACAGTTCATATGATGTTTGAAGCACAGACAAGGCGCCGCAAGAAGAACAGAGTTGTACCAAAATTCAGAACCGAAGAAGACAGAAAAGTAATTAAAGAAGCAAAAAGTGTATTGATGGACAGAAATAATATGTCAGAGTCTGAAGCACATGCGTATCTGCAGAAATGCAGTATGGACAGTGGTAACAGCCTTGTAGAGACAGCGGGCATGGTAATATGTCTGTACAGATGCTGATAGAAAGAGGTAACCTATGAAATTTACTAAGATGGAAGGTCTTGGAAATGACTATGTATATGTAAATTGTCTTGAGGAGCAGATTGCTGATCCTTCAAAGACTGCGATTGAAGTAAGTGACAGACACTTTGGAATCGGTTCTGACGGACTTATTCTTATCAAACCTTCTGATAAAGCAGATTTTTTTATGGAAATGTATAATGCAGACGGTTCCCAGGGAAAGATGTGCGGCAACGGAATAAGGTGCGTCGGCAAATTTGTATATGATTACGGACTTACCGATAAGACAGAAATAACCGTGGATACCTTAGCAGGAATAAAATACCTTAGTCTCAATGTTGAAAACAAAGCAGTGAAGTCAGTCAGGGTTAATATGGGTAAGCCTGAATTTACTCCTGCCCTTATACCTGTCAAAGCGGACGGGGACAGTGTTATTGACAAGGAATTTATTTTTGGCGGCAATGCATACAGGATAACCTGTGTGTCAATGGGTAATCCTCATTGTATTACATACATGGATGATATTAAGAATCTTGAAATTGAAAAAATCGGACCTGTATTTGAAAATGACAGTATTTTCCCTGACAGGGTCAATACAGAGTTCGTGGAAGTTATAGACAGAGATACTCTTTCAATGAGAGTATGGGAAAGAGGCTCAGGAGAGACTCTTGCCTGCGGAACAGGCGCATGTGCGGTAGCGGTGGCGTCTATTCTTAACGGTCTTTGCAATGACAGCGTAACAGTAAAGCTTCTGGGCGGTGACTTAAAGATAACATGGGACCGGGAAGCTGACGTTGTTTATATGGAAGGACCTGCCAATATTGTATTTACCGGTGAATGGAACCGATAAAATATATAATATTCCGGAGGAAACAATATGTTCAAAATTAATGAAAACTACCTTAAATTACCTGGAAGTTATCTTTTTTCCACAGTAGGAAGAAAGGAAAGGGAATATAAAAGCGCTCATCCCGACAAAAAGGTAATCAAATTAAGTATCGGCGACGTAACACAGCCGATTGCACCTACAATTATTAAGGCAATGCATGCAGCAGTTGATGAAATGGGAAATGCAGCAACATTTCACGGATATGCACCTGACCTTGGATATGAATTTTTGCGTAAGGCAATAGCTGACGGCGACTATAAGACAAGAGGCGTTGATATTGCCATTGATGAAATATTTGTATCGGACGGTGCAAAATGCGACTCAAGTAATATCCAGGAGATACTCGGACTTGATAACAGAATTGCAGTAGGTGATCCTGTATACCCTGTATATGTGGATTCTAACGTTATGGCAGGACGGGCAGGCGACTATAACAGTACAACAGGAACATGGAGTAATGTTATATATATGCCTTGCAAGGAAGAAAATAATTTCGCTCCTGAGCTTCCAAAGGAAGTACCTGACATAATATATCTTTGCTTCCCTAATAATCCTACGGGAGCTACAATTAACAAAACAGAACTTCAGAAATGGGTTGATTATGCTAACGAGCATAAATCACTTATCATATATGATGCAGCTTATGAAGCATATATATCGGATGCGGATGTTCCTCACACAATTTATGAGTGTGACGGTGCCAAGACATGCGCTATCGAGCTCAAGAGTTTTTCAAAGAATGCAGGATTCACAGGTGTAAGACTTGGTTATACCGTAATTCCAAAAGAACTTGAATGTGACGGTGTGAAGCTTAATGCTCTCTGGGCAAGAAGACACGGCACTAAGTATAACGGAGCACCTTATATCGTGCAGAGAGCCGGAGAAGCGGTATATTCCGAAGCCGGCAAGGCAGAACTTAAGGAACAGGTTGCTTACTACATGAAAAATGCAAAGGTAATCAAGGACGGACTTAAGAATGCCGGATACTCTGTATCAGGCGGTGTCAACGCTCCATATATCTGGTTAAAGACAATAGACGGAATGACTTCATGGGAATTCTTCGACTATGTTCTTGAAAATGCCAATGTTGTAGGAACACCGGGTTCAGGATTCGGACCAAGCGGCGAGGGCTACTTCAGACTGACAGCATTCGGTACATACGAAAATACCGTAGAAGCCATCGAGAGAATGAAGAAGATTATTAAATAATTTTAATTTAAGGCATCCTATCTTGATAACAGGACGGGGTGCCTTAAAAAATAAGGAGGTAATGAATAATGAAAAAATTAGGATTTATATTTGCTTTAGTTGCCGCAATTGTTATGATGACAGGTTGTGGTAAAAGTAACAGTAATACGGGAAAAATACTTGAACTGGTTATATATTTTGAATCTTCGGATGTATCTTCATGTAAAGAGAAACTGCACGAATGGCTGGGAGATAAGTATGAGATATTGTCAGAAGAATATAAGACAGATGAAGAACAGGCGGATGAATTCAGGAATAAATATGATTTGAATGAAAATATGTTTAACATCGAAACCGGTAAAGTAACAATCTGCACACTCCTGTTGGATAATATAAAAGATGAGACAGAAGCAGAAAAAATTAAGCAGGGTATGGGTGAAGTTAAAAATGTAGGGTTAGTAAAAATGTCATACCCTTATGAAAAGCAGGATGAGCAGGTTATCATAACGGAAGAAAGTGAGGAAAATTTAAAATACAAGGATGAGATTGTATTAAGTTTTTACTATGAAGCAGATAATGAGGAACAGTGTGAGAATGGAATTGTTGCTTCCATAAAAGATAAATATTCCGTTGAAGAGGTAGGCTATACAAATTTTTCCGAAGACATAAAAAAATATAAAGAGCAAAATCCTGATGAAGTGGTTGTTGTTCCGCAGAAAAATATTTTTATTTGCAAAATACGTATTAAAAATATAAAAAATGAGTCAGAGATAAAAACAATAGTAGCTGAAATTGAAAAAGATGAAAAAGTAAGTCAGGTAGAATATATAAGACCTACTTATCATTAATGTTGTAGAATTAAGCATAAGGAGTCCTCCTGATTTTTATTTAGTATTTTTTTGATTTGACACCTTAATTTTACTACAAAACAGGAAAGGATTCCTTATATTGTGGGCATTTTTTGAAAGTTGTTGCTTATAACTATGCCTATGAAAACGTGGCTTTGTGCATAAAAATACGGAAACTCAAGGAAATTTAACATTGACATAGTATATAAATTATGATAATTTAAAATAAAAAATTGGTTAGGAGCAGAGTATGAAAAAAATTTTAATGACATTGGTAGCATCAGTAATTATTATGGCGGCACTTGTAGGATGTGGGACTAGTAATTCACAAAAGAATTATGCATCAGGAGGGAAGTCGATTCAGGTTAATATGTATAAAGAAAATGTAAAACTGGCAAAAGTTGGATTTTTTGATTTTTATAGTTACAAAAAGATTGGTTCTTTATCAGGAACGATGTCAGTTTTATCCAATACATATAATACAAAAAAGATAACATTTCAGGATAACAGAGGAAGGGTGTATACCGTAGCTACAGATAAGGCATTGGCAGACTTCCCATCACAGGTAAAAGTGTATTTGGACTCCGCATTGAAAAAGTATGATACATATAAAAGGAAATAATATATGAAGAAAAAATGGATTGCATTTGGTATAGTTGCTGCATTACTGATTGCGGTGTTAGTGATAGTGCTGAGATTTACCAAAAAACAGACTAAGGGAATCGCTGATGGTAAGTACATGGTTGTGGATTGCCCTGAATATCCTGATGCGTATATTATTGTCAAGAATAATTCTATCCAGATTTATAATATTGATGTTAATGCAATATATAGAAATGAACAGGTTGAGTCTATAAAAAAGATTTGTGAAGATAAGGAATCAGGCATTGTATTAACAGGTGAAGAAATAGAGAAACTTTCTGATTTAAATAAAATGTTTGTTGAGAATGCATATAAAGTTGATGTAGAGAAGGGAACCAAAGAAGGAACGTATTCATACGTTTATTCCTGCTTGTCTAAAGGCAATTATTTTGGACTCCATTTTTTGTATGATTCTTATAATAAAACAATAAAGATAAATAATTATCAGAAAGAGATTGTTTTTAAAAAATAGATGGGACAGAATATGATAGAACTTAGGGATATATCAAAAGTTTATAAGGAAACAGATAGTCCGGTAAAAGCAGTCGGTAATGTCAATTTAAGTATTGATACCGGCTGTTTTGTTAGTATTGTCGGACGGTCCGGAAGTGGAAAATCAACTTTGTTGAAAATGATAGGTGGAATATTACGCCCGACAACGGGAGAGATTTGCATTGATGGACAGTGTATTAATGACCTACCGGATAAGGACATTTCAAGATTAAAATACAATAAATTTGGATTTGTGTTTCAGGATTATTTCTTAGAGGAGTCATTTACTGTGTACCAGAACTTAGAAATTGCTTTAATGGTCTCAGGGTGTAAAAAAGTTGCACGAAAACAGCAAATTGAAAATATCCTGAATGAAGTTGGATTACTGGATAAAGAGAACAGTTTGGTTAGTCATTTATCAGGAGGAGAAAAACAAAGAGTAAGCATTGCCAGAGCACTTATTAATAATCCGGAGATTATAATGGCAGATGAACCATGTGGAAATCTTGATTCGTATAATGGGGAAAAAATAATGCAGATATTAAAAAAACAAAACCTGTCAGGAAAAACAATTATTCTGGTTACACATAACTTAGAAGATGCTGTTATTGCAAATAGAATTATTACTATGAAGGATGGGAAAATATTTAAGGATGAGAATAACAGACAGTTTTGAACTTTCAAAATGGGAGTTGAAAATCGGAATAAAAGAATACGTTTTATCAATATTAATACAGGGATTGCTTTTAGTCTGCATTCTGTTTTCAATTGGCATGATTGTTAATATGGATTGTATTGTAGACGGATTTTATAAAAAAAATAATTCAGGTGGGTACGAATTTGAATTAACTAATTTTGATATGACAGATAAAGAGTGGTTGCTTGAAAATGGATTTTGTGACTTGGGTTATGAGGATAACAGGATTATTTTTGCAAGCATTGATTCAATTCAAAAAATGTGGACAAAGAAGATATATGCATTGATAAAAGGAAAAGATATTTGGAGCGAGTCTACAGATAAAATATTGGAAATGATATTATTTGCAAAGATAATAATTTTATTTTTGATTTTAGCATTGGTTATTCTTCTGATATGTAATCTGTCAAATGCAATTGAACTAAAAATGATTGAAAGAAAAAGGTATATGAAAATAATATCAAACCTTGGTATGAACGAGGATGATATAAAAAGTGTTTTTTACATATATTTTTTATGCAGAATGTTAATAATTATATTGATTGCTGAAGTTATATATTTTTGTATGAATTATATGGTTAATAATTACGTTGTAAACAATATGAAAATACAAGTGCAAATACCTTTTTTCAATATGTATAACAGTTTTACCGCACTGATAATTTTTACCATAACTTTTTTTGTGTCTTTAAGAAAGGTTAGTATAAAAAATGAAGGATAGCGATTTGATTAAACTTGCAAAACAAAATATAGCAGCGGGTAAACGTTTTGCAATAAAAGTGATAATTGGAATATCAATTATATTTACTTTTTTAGTCAGCATTTTCAGCGTTTGGGTATATTACAAAAATTACATCAAAGAATATGAAAGAAAATATAAAAATAGCTGTTATATATATTCTGACTTAAACATAATTAAACAATATAAATGGTCTGATTACCAAAAAACATACACAGATGTAATTTTCGATATTGTTGGAAATGAAATGAAATTGGGAAAAGTAGAGTTTGAAATAGGTGAAAAGAGTTATAAACCTCACAATATCTATGTTGCCGACACTTCGGATTACTATGATTTATTTGGAAACCTGTCTGACCTCAAGGTAAGAAGTAACACTGAAATGATAGAAGATAAATATTTTATTTACGGTAAAAATTGTGCTTCCAGCGGGTCTGTGATTGTGGATGACTATTTATTGTCAGTTTTAGGAATAACAGATTATGATAATGTAATTAATAAAGAACTGAATATTAAATACGATGGGAAAACAATAATATCAGGTTATGTGATAACAGGTATTTTTGATGTAAAAATGTATGATGATACTGAGTGCAAAAAATATCATGATTATCATTATGAACATATTTACCTTAATCTAATGGATACTGAAAAATACAGTACCTATGGAAACAACAGGTATTATTTCTCGTCATTTATGGATTTAATAAAATCATATGAATATAGTTCCGACTTTATTTTTGCCAATGAATCAGTTGAATATGAAAAATACGATTGTTATATACCGGGTAGTGCCTATGAAGTATGTATTATAATCTGGTTTATGAATAACTTCGGGAAAGGACTTTTGGTATTGTTTTCTATAATGGCAGTTGCTACGATTTATTCAATATGCTACTACTTAAAATCATTTTATATGAGAAATCAAAAATATATGATTATGTTACATAATATTGGGATGACGCAGAAGAACATTAAAAAACTGCATAATATAGAACTGCTGATAATGATATGCAGGGCAATATTGGTTTCGGTATATTTATCAGTTCTTATACTGTCCGGATTTTCGTATATTACCAATAAATATCTGTCGATAGGATATAGTTTTAATGTAACAGGTATATTGGCTGGAATATCGATTGGGGTAGTGGTCATGTTTATATTAAAATCTGTTGTACAGAGACGGGAACGCAACCAAAATAACTCCGCCACCTGATGCTTTTGCATCGCTTGGGAATATCTATCCTCATTTTCCCCCTTGCATTAATATTTTGTATGTGATACTATTTATTCCATAGTGAAAGGCAATGAACAAGACTCATATTCATGGACCCCGACAGGAAGAAGACATCATCGACTGAGAGTGACTTCAGGAGGGACGGAATAGCGGGAACACTTGGGAGCCGGCTTTCTGAAATTAAGTAGGTCAGCACGTTGGTACGCGTTAAGTACGAGAGAGGAAGATTTTCTTCAATGCGGGTGGTACCGCGGATAATGTGATTATTCGTCCCGGAATACAATGTATTTGTATTCCGGGATTTCTTTTGTTTAGAGATATGGTTTTAATCACAGAAAATTATTTTAGGAGGACCAACATGGGAAATATTTACAGAGATATGACTCTTGAAAATTTAGACGAGTCATATATTGGCAAAGAACTTAAAGTGGCAGGATGGGTAGAGAATATCCGTGACCACGGTGGAGTTTCTTTTATCGATTTAAGAGATATGTACGGCGTATTGCAGGTCGTAATAAGAGATACGGAACTTCTTAAAGGAATTAAAAAAGAAGAAAGCATTTCCGTAGAAGGATTAATGGAACAGAGAGACGAAGAGACATATAATCCTAAGATTAAGTCAGGAACAATCGAACTTGAAGCACATAAAATAACAACACTTGGACAGGTGTATACACAGCTTCCGTTTGAAATCCAGACATCCAAGGAAGTAAGAGAAGATGTAAGATTAAAATACCGTTATCTCGATTTAAGAAATGAAAAAGTAAAAGACAATATTTTATTCAGATCAAAAGTAATAGCATATCTCCGTCAGAAAATGACAGAGATGGGATTTGTTGAAATACAGACACCAATTCTTTGTGCATCATCACCTGAAGGCGCAAGAGATTATATCGTTCCATCAAGAAGGTATAAAGGTAAATTCTATGCACTTCCACAGGCACCACAGCAGTATAAGCAGCTTCTCATGGTATCGGGAATTGATAAGTATTTCCAGATTGCACCATGTTTCAGAGATGAAGATGCAAGAGCTGACCGTTCACCGGGAGAATTTTACCAGTTGGATTTTGAAATGAGCTTCGCAACACAGGAAGACGTATTCAAAATCGGTGAAGAAGTATTAACATCAACATTTGAAAAATTTGCACCTGAAGGATATGAAGTAACTAAAGCACCTTATCCTATTATCAGCTATAAGCAGGCAATGCTTGAGTTTGGTTCGGATAAGCCTGACCTTCGTAACCCACTCAGAATTATAGATGTAACGGATTTCTTCCAGAAATGTACATTTAAGCCATTTATCGGCAAGACTGTAAGAGCAATCAAGGTTCATGCCAATATGTCAAAGGGCTTCCATGAGAAGCTTCTCAAGTTTGCAACAGGAATCGGAATGGGCGGACTTGGATACCTTGAGGTACTTGAAGACGGAAGTTACAAGGGACCTATTGATAAGTTTATCCCGGATGAGCTTAAAGAAGAATTTAAGACAATCGCAGGACTTAGCACAGGCGATACAATTTTCTTTATGGCTGATAAGGAAGAAAGAGCAGCATTTTTTGCAGGACAGATTCGTACAGAGCTGGGAACAAAGCTTGATTTAATTGAGAAGAACGCATACAGATTTTGTTATGTAAATGACTTCCCAATGTTTGAAAAAGATCCTGAGACCAAGAAAATCGGATTTACACATAATCCATTCTCAATGCCACAGGGCGGACTTGAAGCACTTAATACCAAAGATCCTCTCGATATCCTTGCATACCAGTATGATATCGTATGTAACGGTGTAGAATTATCATCAGGAGCAGTCCGTAACCACGATATGCAGATAATGGTTAAAGCATTTGAAATCGCAGGTTATGATGAAGAAGTATTAAAGGCAAAATTTGGCGCATTGTACAATGCGTTCCAGTTCGGTGCACCACCACATGCAGGAATGGCTCCGGGCGTTGACCGTATGATTATGCTTCTCAGAAATGAAGAAAATATCCGTGAAGTAATAGCATTCCCAATGAGCGGAACCGCACAGGACCTTATGTGCGGAGCACCTAACGAAGTAACAGAGCAGCAGCTCAGAGAAGTTCATATTAAAGTAAGAGATTAATTTGAGGTAAAAGAATGGCAAATGTTATTAGCGATGAAACAATAGAATATGTCGGTATACTTGCTAAACTTGAATTGTCTGATGAAGATAAGGAAAATGCCAAGAAGGATATGGCAAGTATGCTTGATTACATTGACAAACTCGGAGAACTTGATACAACAGGCGTTGAGCCGATGTCCCATATTTTCCCTGTATCAAATGTAATGAGAGAAGACGAGATAACTAACGGAGACGGAAGCGAAGCTACACTCCGTAACGCTCCGGAACGTAATGATGACGCATTTATTGTGCCTAAGACAGTAGAATAGAAAGGAGGAGCAACATGAGTTTACTTGATTTAACGGCAGTAGAACTTTCTAAGGAAATCAAAGACGGTAAAGTAACGGCTGTGGAAGCAATGCAGGCGGTTCTTGATAAAATCAATGAGAGAGAAGACGCACTTAACTGTTACGTTACCATAGATAAAGAAAAAGCATTGGATGAAGCCAAAAGAGTGCAGAAGGAAATTGAAGAAGGCAGACTTACAGGACCGCTTGCAGGCGTGCCTGTAGCAATTAAGGACAATATGTGTACCGAAGATATGCTTACAACCTGTTCTTCAAAAATACTTTATAATTTTGTTCCTTCTTTTTCGGCTGAAGCAGTTAATAAATTAAAAGAAGCAGGTGCGGTAATTATCGGCAAAACCAACATGGATGAATTTGCCATGGGTTCTACCACAGAGACTTCTGCTTTTGGAATTACCAAAAATCCTCATAATGAGGAACATGTACCGGGAGGTTCATCAGGCGGATCGGCAGCAGCGGTAGCAGCAGAGGAATGTTTCTTTGCATTGGGTTCGGACACAGGTGGCTCAATAAGGCAGCCGGCATCATACTGCGGTGTTGTAGGCATGAAACCAACATACGGAACTGTGTCAAGATACGGGCTTATCGCTTACGGTTCGTCACTTGACCAGATTGGACCTCTTTGCAAGGATGTTACGGACTGCGCAACAATTATGGAAGTAATAGCAGGCCATGACAAGAAGGATTCCACATCTATGAAGAGGGACGACCTTGATTTTACATCTGCGCTTACAGATGATGTAAAAGGAATGAAAATCGGTATTCCAAGAACTTATTTCGGAGAAGGACTTGACCCTGAAGTAAAAGAAGCCGTCCTTAATGTTGCAAAGACATTGGAAGCAAAGGGCGCAGTCGTTGAGGAATTTGACCTGGATTTAGTAGATTACGCAATTCCTACCTATTACACCATAGCAGCCGCAGAGGCAAGCTCTAACCTTGAAAGATTTGACGGTGTAAAATACGGATACAGGGCAAAAGATTATGATGACCTCCACAGCATGTATAAAAGAACACGTTCTGAAGGATTTGGTGCCGAGGTTAAGAGAAGAATTTTACTTGGTTCATTCGTATTAAGTTCAGGATATTATGATGCATATTATCTTAAAGCATTAAGAGTAAAAGCTCTTATTAAGAAAGCTTTTGATGAGGCCTTTGCAAAATATGATCTTTTAATCGGACCTGTGGCACCTACCACAGCACCAAAGATTGGTTCATCTTTATCAGACCCAATTAAGATGTATCTTGGCGATATATATACTATTTCTTTAAATCTTGCAGGGCTTCCGGGATTAAGTGTACCTTGCGGTAAAGATTCCGACGGACTCCCTATCGGAGTACAGTTTATCGGAGACTGCTTTAAAGAAAAGAATCTTATTCGTGCCGGTTTCGCTTATGAACAGGCAAGAGGAAAGTTTGAATAGGAGGAGCGGATTATGGCAAAAGAATATGAAACAGTCATCGGACTTGAAGTTCATGTAGAACTTGCAACCAAAACAAAAATTTTCTGCGGATGCTCCACTGCTTTTGGCGGAGCACCTAATACACATACATGCCCTGTCTGTACAGGTATGCCGGGTTCACTTCCTGTTCTTAATAAAAAGGTTGTTGAATATGCGGCAGCAGTAGGACTTGCAACCAACTGTAACATTACAAAGGATTGTAAGTTTGACAGAAAGAACTATTTCTACCCTGATAACCCACAGAACTATCAGATTTCGCAGATATATCTTCCTATATGCAGGGACGGACACGTTGACATTGAATTAGAAGACGGAACTGTCAAGCCGGTAAGAATCCATGAGATTCATATGGAGGAAGATGCAGGCAAGCTGGTACATGATGACTGGTCCGGAGAGTCCCTTGTGGATTTTAACCGTTCGGGTGTACCTCTTATCGAAATCGTATCGGAACCTGACATGAGAAGTGCCAAAGAAGTAATTGCATATCTTGAAAAACTAAGACTTATAATCCAGTATCTCGGTGCATCTGATTGTAAATTACAGGAAGGTTCAATGAGAGCCGATGTCAATCTTTCAGTAAGGGAAGTGGGAACTGCAGAATTCGGAACAAGAACCGAGACAAAGAATCTTAACTCTTTCAGTGCCATTGAAAGGGCAATAGAAGCTGAAAAGAACAGACAGATTGATTTGATTGAATCAGGTGAAAAAGTAGTTCAGGAAACAAGACGTTGGAATGACGATAAAGAATATTCCTACGCAATGCGTTCAAAAGAAGACGCACAGGATTACAGATATTTCCCGGATCCTGACCTTGTTCCAATACACATCAGTGATGAGTGGCTCGAAGAGATAAGAAGCAGGCAGCCTGAATTTAAGACAGAGAAGATGAAACGATACAAAGAAGAATTCGATATTCCTGATTACGATATTGAAATTCTCACAGATTCAAAGAAACTTGCGGATATTTTTGAACAGACAACAGCAATCTGTAATAATCCTAAAAAGGTTTCCAACTGGCTTATGGTTGAGACTATGAGAATTATCAAAGAAAAATCAATGGATGTATCGGATATCAGTTTTTCACCTGCTAATCTTGCCGCACTTATTAAATTAACTGATGACGGAAGCATTAACAGTTCTGTAGCTAAAGAAGTATTTGAAAAAATATTTGATGAGGATATTGACCCTGTTAAATATGTTGAAGAAAACGGACTTAAGCAGGTTAATGACGAAGGTGCATTGAAAAAGACTGTTGAAGACGTTATTGCAGCTAATCCACAGTCTGTAGAAGATTACAGAAGCGGTAAGGAAAAGGCGATAGGCTTCCTTGTAGGACAGACTATGAAAGCCATGAAAGGCAAAGCTAATCCTGCCATGGTCAATGATATGCTCAAAGAGCTTTTAAAATAATTCAGAAAGGCGGATTGATAACATGAACGAAAAGATTAAAGAATACAAAATTGATAATATTGTAATGGGTATTTTATCGGCAGTAGTAGGTGTGATACTTGTTATTTTCCCGGGAACCACACTCAGGATGATAGGTTATCTTGTAAGTGCAGCATTATTCCTTATGGGAATTGTCTCAATTATAATTTATATGAGAAGAAAAACAGAAGATAACTTTATGAAAAACGATTTCTTAAAAGGACTTGTAGCAATTACGCTGGGTGTATGTACCATTCTTAAAGTCGAAGTTGTTATTTCACTTCTGCCGCTTATATTAGGAATTATTATAATAATCAGCGGATGCAGCAAGCTTCAGGAAACTATTGATATGGCAAGGGTAAAAAGCCCAAGCTGGCTTATACTTCTGATTGCGGCAATTATTAATATAGCCCTTGGCGTACTTGTTGTATGCAATCCGTTTGATACCATGAAATTACTTGTAACCATCATAGGAATAGGAATGATATTCGGTGGTGTAACCGATGTCTTTATTACACTTCATATCGCAAAGAAAATGGGTGGAAAAGATAAAGATATTATTGACGTAGACTATGAGGAAAAACTGTAATAAATAAAAAAACAGTTGACAAATAAATTAATAATGATATTATGAACATATGAACAGTAATTCATATGTTCATTTTTTTGAAAAGGAAGTGAAATTATGGCAATTAATGATGTTGAGTGTTGTGAAGCGGTGCATATACATTCAGATGTACTGGAGAAAATTAATATGGATATGCCGGACGAAGATGAGCTCTATGATCTGGCAGAACTTTTTAAGGTATTTGGTGACTCAACGAGAATCAGAATTTTGTATGTTCTGTTTGAATCGGAAGCATGTGTATGTGATATAGCAACGGCACTTAATATGAATCAGTCCGCTATTTCACACCAGCTTAGAATACTTAAGCAGAACAGGCTTGTTTCATGCAGACGTGATGGTAAATCAGTTATTTACAGTCTGGCTGACGAACATGTACGGCTTATTATTGGTCAGGGAAGAGACCATCTGGAAGAAGAAAACAAATAAAGTTTTTTGCGTAAGGAGATTATTATTATGAAGAAAAAATTTAAACTTATCGACTTGGATTGCGCAAACTGTGCAGCAAAGATGGAAGAAGGTATCAAGAAAATTTCAGGAGTTAAGGATGCAAGTGTAAGTTTTATGACACAGAAACTTGTTCTTGAAGCCGATGATGACAGGTTTGATGAAATTATGAAAGAAGTTGTGGCAGTTTGTGCCAAGGTAGAACCTGACTGTAAGATTGAATGTTAAGAAAGGGCTGACCATATATGAGCAGCAAGCAGAAAAAGACACTGATAAGAATAATAGTGTCCTTCGTAATATTTGTTCCGCTTTTTGTGTTGGAACATCTTGGGGTATTTGATAAACTGCCAAACGAATGGATACTTGGCGGAATTTATTTAGTTCCATATATCATAATCGGTTATGACATAATTATTAAAGCGGCAAGAAATATCAGCCACGGGCAGGTATTTGATGAGAATTTCCTTATGATGATTGCCACATTCGGAGCATTCGGAGTAAAGGAATTTGAAGAAGCCGTAGCGGTAATGCTTTTCTATCAGGTAGGTGAACTTTTTCAGGGATATGCGGTTGGCAAATCCCGTCAGTCCATATCAGAGATGATGGATATATGTCCTGAATATGCCAATATTGAAGAGAACGGTGAATTAAAGCAGGTTGATCCTGATGATGTTGAAATCGGCAGTATCATTGTTATCAAACCGGGCGAAAAAGTTCCTCTTGACGGAGTGATTATCGAAGGAAATTCCATGCTGGATACGGCAGCACTTACCGGAGAATCTGTTCCAAGAAGTGCCAAGGCCGGTGACGAGATTGTCAGCGGATGCGTAAACGGCAGCGGAACACTTAAAGTAAAGACAACAAAGGCTTTTGAGGATTCAACGGTAGCTAAGATTCTTGAGCTTGTGGAAAATGCAAGCTCCAAGAAAGCAAGAGTCGAAAACTTTATTACAAGATTTGCAAAATATTACACCCCTGTTGTTACAATAGCGGCAGTTATAATTGCCATCATCCCATCCATAATAACAGGAAACTGGGGTGACTGGATAACAAGAGCCTGCATCTTTCTTGTAATTTCATGTCCTTGTGCCCTTGTAATATCGGTTCCTCTCGGATTTTTCAGCGGAATCGGTTCGGCATCAAGAATCGGTGTTCTTGTAAAGGGAAGCAATTTCCTTGAGGCAGTTGCGGAAGTAACAACCATTGTAATGGACAAAACAGGAACACTTACCAAAGGCGAATTTAAGGTATCAGAAATTGTACCTTCAGGAATATCAGAAGAAAGGCTTCTTGAAATAGCGGCATACGGCGAAAGTTTTTCAACACATCCTATAGCTGCATCAATTAAAGAGGTTTATGACAATAAGATTGATACAGACAGGATTAAAGACGTTAAAGAGATTTCAGGACATGGCGTGGAGCTTTTATTTGACGGCAAAGAAGCACTTGTCGGCAATGGTAAGCTTTTAAAATCTCACAATATCTCGTATGAAGAACATAAATCCGGCGGAACAGTTGTATACGTTGCGTATGACAACACTTTTGTGGGAGCAATAGTAATTTCCGATACTATTAAAGACGGCGCCAAAGAAGCTGTAGCGGATATGAAGAAGGTTGGCGTAAAGAATGTTGTAATGCTCACCGGAGACAGACAAAAGGCAGCAGAAGAAGTAGCCAAAGAACTTGGTATCGATACAGTATATTCAGAACTTCTGCCATCTGATAAAGTACAGAAAGTAGAAGAGCTCTTAGCCTCAAAAACAGGCAAAGAAAAAGTTGCCTTTGTGGGTGACGGAATCAATGATGCACCGGTGCTTACAAGAGCAGACGTCGGTATTGCCATGGGAAGCATGGGAAGTGATGCCGCAATAGAGGCAGCAGACATTGTATTAATGGATGATGATGTAAGAAAAATAGCATCAACAGTTAAAATAGCTCGAAAGACATTAGGCGTTGTTAAGCAGAACATAGTGTTTGCTCTGGGAGTCAAGTTTATCGTATTAATACTTGGTGCACTCGGCGTTGCCAATATGTGGGAAGCTGTTTTTGCGGATGTCGGTGTTTCGGTAATAGCAATTCTGAACTCTATGAGAGTTCTTAAAAAATAAAAGGGCTGAAAAAGCTCTTTTATTTAAAACATATGGTTAGTCACAACTAACAGTAAGGAGGATAACATGTTTTTGAAAATTAAAGGAATAAGAAAATCTTACGGTACGGAAGAAAATCGTGTTGAGGTTTTGAAAGGAATTGACTTAGAGGTTGAAAAAGGTCAGATTTGCGTACTCCTCGGACAGTCAGGTTCAGGAAAATCTACACTGCTTAACATAATCGGAGGCATTGATAATGCCGACAGCGGATATGTCTCAATTAACGGAGAAAAGACAGAGGATATGGATGAAAAGAAACTGACTCTTTACAGGAGAAAACATCTCGGATATGTATTCCAGATGTATAATTTAATACCTAACCTCAATGTAAAGGAAAATATAGAGGTAGGTGCTTACCTTAGCGATAATCCGTTAGACATTGACGACCTTTTAAAAACACTTGGCTTATATGAACACAGACACAAATTACCTAACCAGTTATCCGGTGGACAGCAGCAGAGAGTTTCTATAGGAAGGGCAATAGTTAAAAATCCCGATATACTTCTTTGCGATGAACCCACGGGAGCACTTGATTACAATACATCCAAGGAAATCCTAAAACTTATAGAAGAAATCAATCATAAATACAACAATACGGTACTTATGGTAACACATAATGATGCCATTAAAAATATGGCTGATGTTGTAATTAAGTTAAAAGACGGAGAAATCAGAAAACGTTACGAAAATACAGAGAAAATTTCCGCAGCAGAGCTTGAATGGTAAGGAGGCAGCCATGAAAAATCCACTTAACAAACGTATTTTTTCGGAAATCAAATGCGATAAAGGGAGATACATAGCAATTTTTCTTTTCCTTATACTTGCCATAGGCTTTATATCAGGTTTTATCATTGCTGACAGCAGTATGATAGAAGAAGTCAATAAGAGTGACGAAAAGTACAATATAGAAAACGGTAATTTTGAGATTTATGGTGAAGTAACTCCTGAAATCCAAAAAATAGCAGATGATGAGCAAATCAGCCTTTACGAGAATTTCTATATTGAAGAAGCTGTTTTAAAGAAAAACCAGACTGAAAGCACAAGCAGATTAAGGATATTCAAAAACCGTGAGGAAGTAAATACGGTATGTGTTATGAAGGGAAACCTTCCTGAAGGCAAAGATGAAATTGCAATAGACAGAATGTATGCCGATAACAATGACCTTAAAGTAGGAGACATCATAACCGTAGGAAATTATGAATACAAAATAACAGGACTTGTAGCACTTCCTGATTATCTTGCTCTTTTCTCAGACAACACCGATTCAATGTTTGACTCAATTAAATTCGGTGTGGCAATAGTAACACCGGAAGGTTTTGGCAGAAATAACGATGCGGTTATACACTATGATTATTCATGGAAATACAGTAACGAGCCTGAGGATGAGAAACAGGAAAAAGAATGGGCAGATAATTTCTCACTTAAACTCAGTAAAACAACCACTCTTGCAAAGTACATTCCAAAGTATTCCAATCAGGCAATTATGTTCACAAGAGATGATATGGGTGGAGACAAGGTGCTTATAGAATTCCTTTTGTATATTGTAATTGCCATTATCGCATTTATCTTTGCGGTAACAATAAGCAATACAATAGCATCTGAAGCTGCTGTAATAGGAACGCTCAGGGCATCAGGTTACAAACGAAGCGAAATAGTAATCCATTACATGGCGGGACCGCTTATTGTTACAGGTGTTGCGGCGGTAATCGGTAATGTTCTTGGCTATACCGTATTTAAAAAAATTATGGCAGATATGTATTACGGAAGTTACAGCCTTCCTACATATCATACATTGTGGAGCCCTGAAGCATTTATAAAGACTACGGTTGTTCCTCTTATTATGATGCTTATAATTAATTTTGTAATTCTGAGTTACAAATTAAGACTTAAACCGTTAAGATTTATAAGAAATGACCTTTCTTCAAGAAAGAGAAAAAAAGCCGTTAAGCTGCCACATTACAAATTCCTTACAAGATTTAAAATCAGGGTTATTTTCCAGAATATGTCAGGATATGTAATGATGTTTGTAGGAATTATTTTTGCAAATGTACTCCTTATGTTTGGAATGATGATGACACCGTTGTTAAACAAATACGAGGATGATGTAATAAACAATAAACTTGCCGAATATCAGTATGTTCTTAAAGCAATGCAGCCAACAGAAACAGAAGGTGCAGAAAAATACCTTGTAACATCCTTGATTACTGATAATGACAGCGAAGAAGAAATAACTGTATACGGAATCAGCGAAAACAGTAATTATGCCAAAATTAATATAAAAGACGGGGCGCTTATTTCCGAGGGCTATCACGAGAAATACGGAATAGATAAAGGAGATACAATTACCCTTGTTGAAAAGTATACGGGTACAAAACACAGTTTTAAGGTAAAAGGATATTACAACTACCCTGCAGCATTATCCGTATTCGTACCTGAAAAAGAATTCTGCGCGGAATTTAATATACCGGATGGTGCATTTAACGGATATTTCTCCAACAAAGTGATAACCGATATCGACGAAAAATACATTGCAACAAAAATAACGGAAGAAGACCTGACAAAGATGAGCCGGCAGCTTGAAAGATCAATGGGTTCAATGTTCTATATGTTTTATGGATTTGCAATAATTTTATTTATGATTATGATTTACATTCTCGCCAAAGTGGTTATCGAGAAAAACAGTAATTCCATCTCAATGGTTAAAATACTGGGCTACAATAATAATGAGATAAGAAAACTTTACATGACGTCAACCACTATAATGGTTGCAATTTGTCTGGCATTATCATTACCTGTATCATACCTGATTATCAGGAAGCTATATTACTTCTTTATGGGCGATATGAAAGGATGGCTCACTTTCTACATCAAACCTGACATATACTGGCAGATGTTCCTCATCGGAATGGCAAGTTATTTTGTGGTAGAGCTTATATTAAGCAGAAAAATCAGAAAGATACCTATGAGTGACGCACTTAAGAATGTGGAATAAAATACCCGGAGCATTAATTTAATAAATCCCACCTCTGAAAATGGAGGTGGGATTTTTATCCTTATAAAAATAATACAAATGATTGACAATGTAAATTAAAACGGTATAATATAATTATAAGAGATGCATATAATATTAGTATTGTATTTTGAGATGGAGGCGATTTTATGGCTACGGTACCTACACAAGTAAGAATAGATGAAAATTTAAAGAAACAGGCAAGTGAACTTTTCTCACAGTTAGGAATGGATATGTCCGGTGCAATGAATATATTCTTAAAGCAGTGCGTATTAAGAGGAGGACTTCCTTTTAGTGTTGAACTGCCACAGTATAAGCCGGAAGTATTAGAGGCAATGGAAGAAGCAAAGAGAATCAGCAAAGATCCTAATACAAAGAGATACGCTAGCTTTTCAGAGGCTTTGGAGGAGATTGATTAACGCAATATGAATTAATACTAACCGGGAAATTTAAGAAAAGTCTTAAGTTGGCAAAGAAACGAGGCTTGGATTTGAAACTTTTAGATAAAGTTATTACGATGCTGCAGAATGATATTCCTCTCGAAGAGAAATATTGTGACCATGAACTAAAAGGGAAATACCAGGGGTTCAGGGAGTGCCACATTCAACCGGATTGGTTATTGATTTATCTGAAGGAGAATGATGTTCTAACATTGACTTTAGTTGATACCGGAACACATGCAGATTTGTTTAATTTGTAATGAATAAAACAAATGTGCTTCATAGTGGTTTGGGTAATGGAAAATCCAAAGTACCTCATAGTGGTTTGAGTAATGGATTTCCATCTGGTGGTTCTGGTGTTGGTG
>UMKO01008536.1_pt1 | contig 39922 bp, 29 predicted proteins | sample 1966311 | NCBI WGS metagenome assembly UMKO01 (sample SAMEA4836178, study PRJEB28245) | human gut metagenome | biome: gut microbiome; material: fecal sample | place: Denmark | collected 2008
ATCTGACAAACATGGGTGTACATATCATGACAAACATGGTTATCGGCAGAGTTCTTTCTATCGACGAGCTTATGGGCATGGGCTATGAAGCTGTATTCGTAGGTTCAGGCGCAGGTCTTCCAAGATTCATGGGTATCGAGGGCGAAGGTCTTGTAGGCGTTTACTCTGCTAACGAGTACCTTACAAGAATCAACCTTATGAAGGCATACAAGGACGATTATGAGACTCCTATCATGAAGTCTAAGAACGTAGCTGTAGTAGGTGGTGGTAACGTTGCTATGGACGCTGCTCGTTCTGCAATGAGACTTGGCGCTGAGCATGTTTATATCGTATACAGACGTTCAATGGACGAGCTTCCTGCAAGAAAGGAAGAAGTTCATCACGCTCAGGAAGAGGGCATCGAGTTCCTCGTTCTTAATAACCCAGTTAAGATAGTTGGCGACGAGAACGGTCATGTAAAAGGCATGGAGTGCATCAAAATGGAGCTGGGCGAGCCTGACGCAAGCGGCAGAAGACGTCCTATCCCTATCGAGGGTTCAAACTTCATTCTTGACGTTGATACAGCTATCATGTCTATCGGTACATCACCTAACCCACTTATCAGAAGTACAACTCCTGGTCTTGAAACAAACGATCACGGCTGCCTTATCGTTGACGAGAACGAGTCAACAACTAAGGAAGGCGTTTACGCAGGCGGCGACGCTGTTACAGGCGCTGCTACTGTTATCCTCGCTATGGGTGCAGGCAAAAAGGCTGCCGCTGCTATCGACGAGTATATCAAGAACAAGAAATAATTTCTTGTAAATGAAAATTATTTGTTAAAAGGCTTGAAGTTTGTGCAAATATCTGATATACTAATATAGTATTATTAGATTTGGAGGTCTTTTGATGAATTTGTCAGCAATTATTTCAGTTTTGGCAGCTGAGCAGAGTTCGCCTGCATCACTTGCCATGACTTTTATCCCACTGGTACTCATAATCGTGTTCTTCTATTTCTTTATTATCCGTCCGCAGAAAAAGCAGGATAAGAAAGACGCTGAGATGAGAGATAACCTTGAGATAGGTGACGAGGTCGTTACAAACGGCGGAATCGTTGGTATCGTGTTCTCTATAAAGGACGACACTGTTGTTATCGAAACAGGCGGAGACAGAAGCAAGATTCGTGTTAAGAAGTGGGCTATCGCTAAGAACGAAACAATTCATGACGGTGACGTAAAGTAAATATCGCTTTTGAGGGACGGGTAGTTTTATCCGTCCCTTTTTGTGTTCTTATTGTCCGTGGCTTTGAATATAATTTTCCTAGGGAATTTTGTATGCGGGGGTGCGGATATGAAAAATAACAGGCTTTTTGGGGGCAGAAAGCTTTCTGTGCTGTCATCTACAGCAATTTCTGCCTGCGTGGGGTGCGGTGCGATATTTGTTGCTGTGCTTGCTTTTGCGTATGTTATCACTAAGATAGATGCCACCGATCTTATGCTGTCGGTGATGTCAACAGCGGCACTTGGTATCGGGGCGTATGCAGGGGGATATGTCTGCGGAAAAAGGCAACGTAGAAACGGTCTGCTGTCAGGTGTGCTGTGCGGAGTGTTCATTTTTCTTATCATTGTCATTCTCAGTGCACTGTTTTCAAAAGCTGCTGAAAGCTTTTCCGTGCCTGCAAAGCTTGTGCTTACCCTTGTGTGTGCAGGCGTAGGCGGAGTTGTAGGGGTAAATTCTAAAAGCAGCCGTTTTTGATAAGGATAAATATTTATACTGCATTAACTATTCGTTCATAAAACATAGTGGGATATGTGGTATAATTAGTGTAAATCAATTATTGGAGGTAAAATCCTATGAAACATATCAAGACGATCAATAAGGCTAATCTCAAGAAGACTGCTGCTAAGGGTGGCTGCGGCAAGTGTCAGGCATCATGTCAGTCAGCTTGCAAGACCTCCTGCACAGTTGCTAACCAGAAGTGCGAGAGAGAGGCTTAATATTCCGATCTTTCTGAGGCGTGCGAGCGTACACACGCCTTGCTAAAGGGACATTTTTATGTCCCTTTATTTTTGTATAAATTTGTATATGAATATAGATGCGAAAGGTGATTTTTAAATGATACACAAGTTTAAGCTTGGCGGCTTTAATGCACTGCTTGACGTGAACAGTGGCGGAGTACATATTATAGACGATCTGACATATGATTTGTTAGACAATGTTGAGCCGCCTTTTGAGGAGAAATGTCCTGAGGACGTTGTAAGAAAGCTGTCAAAGATGTATGACAGCAAGGATATCGAGGATTGCTATGAGGAGATAGTTTCTCTTTATAATGACAAGATATTGTTCAGCGAGGACGATTACGAGAAGTATGCCCTGTCTGCTGTGGCTTCGCCTATCAAGGCAATGTGTCTGCATATCGCTCACGACTGTAACCTGAGATGTAAATATTGCTTTGCTTCAACAGGCGATTTCGGTCAGGGCAGAATGCTCATGGACTATGAAACAGGCAAGCGTGCTATAGATTTTCTTATAGAGCGTTCAGGAGACAGAAAGTTTCTTGAGGTGGACTTCTTCGGCGGTGAGCCGTCACTGAATTTCGGTACGGTAGAAAAGCTTGTTGAGTATGCACGTTCACAGGAGGAGCCTCACAATAAAAAGTTCAGATTTACTGTTACAACAAATGGTGTACACCTCACTGACGAGATGATAGACTTCATCAACAAGGAAATGTACAACGTTGTTCTGTCTATCGACGGAAGAAAAGAAGTCAATGACAGAATGAGAGTGCGTGTTGACGGTTCAGGAAGCTATGACAGGATCATCCCTAACTTTAAGAAGCTTGTTGAGAAACGTCCTAAGAACAAGGATTGGTATGTAAGAGGCACTTACACAAAGTATAATCTTGACTTCTCAAATGATGTAATGCACCTTTATGATTTGGGATTTGATCAGATATCTGTTGAGCCTGTTATGGCAGACCCTAGCGAGCCTTATGCTATCACTGAGGCTGACCTGCCGAGGATCTTCAAGGAGTATGAGATACTTTCTGAGAAGATACAGAAGATAAGGGACGAGGGCAAGTTCATAAACTTCTTCCATTTTATGATAGACCTCGATCAGGGTCCTTGTGCGATAAAGAGACTTAGGGGCTGTGGAAGCGGAAACGAGTATGTTTCTGTCACTCCTGACGGCGATATTTACCCATGTCATCAGTTCGTTGGTATCACCGAGTTCAAAATGGGCAATCTCTATGACGGCACATTTAACGAGGAAATGAAAGATATGTTTGCTCACGCACACGTTTACAACAAGCCTGAGTGCAAAAAGTGCTGGGCAAAGTTCTATTGCAGTGGCGGTTGCAATGCAAACAACTACATTTACGCAGGTGATATCCACAATGCGCATAAGCTGTCATGTCAGATACAGAAGAAGCGTCTTGAATGTGCTATCATGATGAAGGCTGTTAAAATGCTCGACAGCGCAGAATGAATATAAATATTTTGTAAATTTCACGCATGGTAGCTTTTATGTACATTTATAAACTTAATATGTACAAAAACGTTTGAAGTTTAACAAAAAAATTTATTGAATAATCGGTTTAAAAAGCACGGAATAACAAATGACGTTATTTCGTGCTTTCTGCTGTTATTACATAGTATGATCATGTCGAAAATTAGCAAAATATGTCTGACATGTTAATAAGTATTAAGATAAATATAATGTATACTAAGCTGGTAGCTTATTGACAAAGCGGGTCGAATTTAGTATAAGATTGACATAAACAAAAGGTGCTTGGCGGTCATGTTACCGCAAATCGGCTATAACGAGCTCCCTCTGTATCGGACAGTATAAACCGACAAATTATTATGAAAAGGACGAAGAGATATGAAAACTAATGAAAAGAAGAATACTTCTGCTAAGAAGAAACTTATACCTGCAGTTGCAATGCTCACAACTTCCGCTGTAATGCTTTCTACTGCTACTTACGCTTGGTTTACTATGAGTAGAGAAGTTGAAGTAACAGGCATTAAGCTTACTGCTACAACTCCACAGACAATTGAAATTTCACTTGGTAAAGCTACAACTGGCAACACGCTGACTGCTGGACAAGAGGCAACTGCACCTGGTGCTGATGAAACACTTTGGTCACACACTGCTGCTACGGGTTCTGTATATAAAGATTTTGGTAAGCTTATTCCTGCATCTTCTGTTAATGGTTTTGATATGTTCTATACTGTAAAAGCAACAGAAAATGGTAAGAAAGTTTCTGATGTTGACAATCCTTTCAACAAGGCAACTACTGCTGCTGGCTGGGAATTTCAGGATGACGGTAAATCTTCTGAAAAAGGTGATGCTGTTACAGCTGTTGATAAGGAAGGCTCAGGATATTATCTTGACATTCCGGTTTGGTTCAGAACAACAAGCACTAGTGCTGTAAACCTTGGTCTTGACGTTGAAGTTAAACAGGGTAGTGATAGTGATACAACTACAGAACTTTACAAGGCTGCTCGTGTTGCAATACTCCCTGACACTAAGGCAGCACAGAGTGTGTTCCTTGGTGCAGAGGGAAATGCTACTACAAATTATTACACAGACGGTAAGGCTGTTTCGACCGCGGCAGCAACTTTAACTGCTTCATATGGTGAAGTTTCTGTTGCAACAGAGGTTAAAGCTACTGACGGAAAGGTTACTAATGCTGCTAATGCAACACATGTTGCTACTGTAACAAAATCAACGGGTACAGGTTATGGTGGCGCTGTTAAGTATTACATTCGTGTATGGCTTGAGGGAGAAGATGAGGCTTGTTGGAATGCTAATGCAGGTCAGGACTTCCAGATTAATCTTAAATTCTATGACCTTTCAAACACAGGCACAGGTGTTTAATCCATAACAATAAAACAAAAAAGACGCCGAAGAAATTCGGCGTTTTTTGGTAAATAGGCATAAAAAATAATTTTTCATATTTGGGGAAATCTCCCGATTTTTCTTTGCTTTTTGTCGAAAATATGCTATAATGATATATTTGAACAGGAAAGGAAGTGACTTGCTTTGAACGGTAATTCAACAGTTGACGGCGTTCGTGCCGTGGAGCTTTTCTATAGACCTATAAAAAATACCGACAGCGGCAGGGTCACTTTTTTGCAGTTGCAAACAAGGCTCAATTCTCCTGTTATGGGAACGCTAATGCCTGCGGATTATCTCCCTGTGGCTCAGCTTTCCGACCGATGTGTTAGCATTTTCAAGCTTGCTTTCGTTCAGCTTTTGCAGGCTTTGGGTAAGTTTCACGAAAGGGAAGTGGACGTTGACTGGGCAAGCGTGTTCGTGCCTGCAAGATTTTTAAGGCAGACGGAAGCTCCGAGAGTTGTGGCAGATTATTGCGATAAGTTTGGCGTGAAGTATGAGCGTGTCTGCTTTGAGTTGTCGCCTGATGTGCTTGATGAAGCTGACAGCACAGTGGCAGATAACGTGGCTCTTATGAGAAGACAGGGCTTTCATTTTCTGCTCACAGGCTTCGGCACTGAGGGCTTTAAAATGCTTAAGACCGCTGAGTTCAAGGTAGATAATATCATGCTTTACGGCTCAGTGGCTCAGGTTCTTGGTAAGAGCGACAGGTATGATACCTGCGTGAACTCTCTGCTGAATTTCGTTTTTGACCTTAATGCTGAGGTCATAGCTGACGGCATTACTGATGATAAGCAGGTGAAACAGCTCAGCGGTATGCAGTGCCTTTACTATTCGGGAGAAAATGCAGGAAAATATATTGCGGAAAGATACGTTCGCAATAGAAATGAGTAATAAACGGGTGATACGGTTTTGGACGGTAAAAATATAGATAAAAATACAAGAGTAGTCGATACCCTTGCACTTCGCAGGACCGCCAAGGAAGCTAAACGCTATGTGGTATTGATGAGATTGCTTAAAATACTTGCCATTATACTTATCGCTATCGTGGCGGCGGCTTATGCGGTGTCTTATTTTTACGACAAGTATGGTAGCTTTACAGTTAAGATAAGTAAGTATGATATGATAAATCAGGGGCTTACTCTTTCGGAAACTCCTGACTATACCACGAGCAATTCAAGGCTCAATGCGGATATCCTCTATGATATGACAAATATCAGTGGCGAAGATCTCCCTGATAATATCGACAAGATAAACGGCAGCCATAATGGCGAGGGGTATATAGCTTATACTTTCTATCTCATAAATTCCGGTAAAGACACACTTAGCTATGACAGCGAAATGACTATCGAGAACGTCACGAACGGTGTTGATGAAGCTATCAGAGTGGAGCTTTTCGTGAATGGCGAGAAAACTGTTTATGGTAAAACAAAGTCTGACGGCAGTGGTAAGGAAAGCGATTGCGACAAGGAGTTCGCCTCCTCTACTGAGGTCATGAAGGACCGACGTGAAAAGCTTGGTCCTGGTGAGAAAGACAAGTATACAGTAGTCATATGGCTTGAGGGAAATGACCCTGATTGTGTTGACAAAATAATCGGTGGCACAATGAAGCTTGGTATGAATTTCAAGATCGTTGAAACAACTTAAAGAATTAGAAGGGAGGAAGCCTCGGGTTTCCGAGGTTTTGAATTATGAAAAAAGCTTTGAAGATCGTTTTTAATGTTATCGCATGGGTGGTGCTTATCTTTGCACTGCTTATAACAATTCTCGTGTTCTCGTCTGATAAGAATAATGGTACGGCAAGTCTGCTGGGATATATCCCGCTCACAGTTGAATCTGACTCAATGAAGCCAACTTTCAAAAAAGGCGACCTTATTATCTCAAAGGAAATAGACGATATCAATTCTCTGAAAAAGGGCGACGTTATCACTTTCTGGACGCTTATTGACGGCAAAAAGGTGAAGAATACCCACCGTATCGCAGAGGTACTCAATGATAACGGCTCTGTAGGCTTTATCACACGAGGCGATGCTAATAACGTAGATGATACATACACTGTTTATGCAGGTGATATAATCGGTCAGTGGAATGGTGCAAAAATAGGCGGTTTCGGCAAGGTAATGGATTTTCTCAGAACAAAAACGGGATTTTTCATTTGCATACTTTTGCCGATAGCACTGTTTTTCCTCTTTGAGCTTTATAAGCTTATCGCAACCATAATCGAGATAAAGCGTCCTGCTATCACAGAGAGCGATGAGGAAGAAATAAAAAGACGTGCAGTTGAGGAATACCTTGCACAGCAGAAGAAAAAGGAAGAGGAAAATGCACAGCAGGAGAAAAATGACAAATAACTGCTGCTTGGGTGATACATTATGAATGGATTTCTGAAATGGTTTTTTGTTTTCATGTCGTCAATGCTTGCAGGCTTTGGGCAGATCTTCAAGGGTCTGTGGAACGGCATAAAACAGATCTTTAATATAAAAAACTACATAAGGATATTCAAGACCTACTCGGCAGACTTTGGTGCGCTGGGCTGGGTACTTTCTGTGCTTGCAATTATCGTTGTTGTGGCTATCTTTGTGCTTATTATTTTTATGATAGTGCTTGCTGTGAGAAAGTACATAAGATTCAGACACTCTATTGTCAGCAACGAGGATCTTATCGAAGAAATATCTGACCTGCAGCGTCAGGTGGTCAAGATGACCAAGGAAAAAGATGAGATCATGGCAATGAAGGTGGCTCAGCTTGGGATCTATGACAACACCGCTCTTGCAGAGGGTGAAACAAAGCTTGCAGATGGCGAGCAGATGCCTGCACAGGGCGAAGTTCAAACCATTGTGGACGGCGTTGTTCAGACAGCAGACTGCCGTTTTTCAAAGCTTATCGAGGTGGACAATTTCTATAAGACATACGAGCCGCCTGCTTACAATAATGACATCACCCTTAGCGGTATCTGCGAAGCATACAGAAACTTTGCCTGCTCAAGAATGCACCTTTATTATGACATAAAAACTATCCGACTTTTCATTGCAGGCATGGCTTCAACAAAGCTCATTATCCTGCAAGGTATCTCTGGTACAGGTAAAACATCATTGCCATATTCATTCGGTAAGTTCTTGCAGAAAGATACCACTATCGCATCTGTTCAGCCGTCATGGCGTGACAGAACTGAGCTTTTTGGCTACTTCAACGAGTTCACGAAGAACTTTAATGAAACAGAAGTCCTCAAAAGAATTTATTCTTCTGAATACAATGACGATGTAAACTTCATACTCCTCGACGAGATGAACATTGCGAGAGTAGAATATTACTTTGCAGAAATGCTCTCGATTCTTGAAATGCCTGATCCTGCCGAGTGGGAGCTTGATCTTGTTCCTAACGTGTGGAGTACCGACCCTGTTCGCCTGGATAAGGGCAAGCTGCGTATTCCGCAGAACATTTGGTATATCGGTACTGCCAACAACGACGATTCCACGTTCACTATCTCAGATAAGGTATACGATCGTGCGCAGCCTATCAATCTTGACGCAAAGGGAGTTGCCTTTGACGCACCTGACACGCCGCCTATGAATTTAAGCTTTGAACATCTTGATACACTTTTCAAGGAGGCATTCCAGATGTATCCTGTTTCGCAGGACAGCTTAAAGAAGATACAGCAGCTTGACCTGTGGGTAATCGAAAAGCTGAGAGTGGCTTTCGGTAACCGTATACTTAAACAGATGAACTTGTTTGTTCCTGTATATGTTGCCTGCGGCGGAGAGGAGCTTGACGGCATTGACTATGTGCTTGCCACAAAGATATTCAGAAAATTTGAGTCGCTTAACTTGGCAATGCTAAGAGAAGAGCTGAAAGAGCTTTGCACCTATATGCAGAAGCTTTTTGGCAGAAACACTATGAAAGAATCTATAGCATATCTTGAAAGATTGCAGAAACTGTACTAAAATTTGTACTCATAAACTTTGAGAGGAGGGACGGGCATGAGCGAATACAACGAACAGCGTGCAGCTTTTGACAAAGCTGTAAAGACGTTTGACGGCAATGACAGCTTTGCGGCAGCTCGTGCCTTGCTTCTTTCGGGCGAAAAAACTGTATCTTTTAATCGTAAGATAATCGAGAAGAATATAGATTCGTCCTGGCTCACAGAGATAGAAAAAGCTTTGCCACATATTGATACGGTAATAAGAAATCCAAGAAACACCATTAAAGAAGTGGAAGAGATCGTGCCTATCGCTATGTCAAGGAAGATAACGGTAGAGTCCATAAAACATCTGGGACAGCACACCGATCTTATTCAGGATATCGACAAAAAGACTGGAAAGATAACTCCGTCAAAGATACTCAACATTCATAAAGAGGAAACTCTCGATACATATGAAAATAGATTTGTAAATACCCTTATCGACAGGCTATACATTTTTATAAATATAAGATACAATAAGCTTGTCCAGACCGCAGAGGCGCAGGAGGCTTATTCTTTTAATTACGACACCGTGGCTGACAGCGGCGACGGGAGAAAGGTCAACATTAGTTTTAAGATAGAAACTGTTGACAGTCTTGTCGGCGGCAGCAAGGATACTGACGTTTGGGCAAGGCTTGAAAGGGTCAAAAAGGCTATCGAGGGCTATAAAGGCTCAGTGCTTTGTACCACTCTTGGCAACGCTTTTATCAGACCGCCTGTTATGAGAACAAACGCTATCACTAAAAATGTGGACCTTATGGCGTGTCTTACCCTTTGGCAGTTTATCGAAAGCTACGATAAGGCAGGCTACGAGGTCAACGTTTCTGATACTGCACAAAGACCTGATGATTCTTATATCGAGGATATATATGGTCTGACCGCAATGAACTATATGCTTTTCCGCTCCTATACCCATGGGGCAGACAAGTCGGAGGAGCTTAAAACCATAAAGAGCAAGACCCTTGCACCAAAGGTTGTCAGGCATTTTGATAAGCAGACGTCTGATAAATATGATGTCATAGTTGGCGAGGGTGAACAAAGTAGTGCAAGTAAGACAGATATGGGTATGACTGCCGAGGAGGCAGGAAACCTTACGGCAGAGCTTGACCGTATAGTTGAGATAGAAAAGCAGTTTCTCAAAGACGAGGAAGACCGTAAGAGGGCTGAGGAGCTTGCGGCTGCAGAAGCTGAAAGAAAGCGTGCCGAGCAGGAGGAACTTGAGCGTCAGCGTCGTGAGGAAGAAGAGCGCATAAGGCTGGAGCATGAGGAAGCTGAACGCAGAAGATTGGAGCTTATCCAAAAACAGCAGGCGGAGCAGGCTGCAAGAGAAAAGGCGGAGCGTGAGGAACGTGAACGCCGTGAAAAAGAGGAAGAGATCAAGCATATCGCAAGACGCAAAAGGCAAATGGAAGAGCGCCAACGCCGTGAAGAGGAGCAGCGTGTCCGTGAGGAAAGAGCTAGGATCCGAGAGGAGAAAAAGCTCGTCCGCAGCAGCCTTGGATCTGCTATGGATCAGCAGATCAGCACGAATGAAGAAGCCGTGTCTTCAAGCTTTGTGTCAGAGTATGAGTCCCCTGAGATCGCTGCAAAAAAGGCGAAAGAAGCACAACAGCAGCGTGAGCAGGAACGTCGTGAGCGTGAACGTGCTGAGCGTCTTAAAGCTGAACGTGAAAGCTTTGAAAATAAAAATATCAATGAGATATTTAAAGAATATTCCAAAAATCCATATTACATGGCAAAACGTGGCATAACATATGTTTTGGCTCACGCATTTGGGATCATACCTGTTGTGACGGATAATCCAGACTATATCAGGATGTTCAAAGTCAAGAAGGAAAAAGAACTGGCTGAGGCAGAGAGAAAACGTGCAGAGCGTGAAATCGAGATTATCTATGAAAAATATGCTCCGTATCTTAAATATGATGTAAAGAGGCGTATCAAAAACAGGCAGTTTAAAAAGAGAAAACGTCTTGAGCGAAAGAACAGACCGCCAAGACCATATATTCCGCCACAGCGCACCGCTGAGGAGCAAAAAGCTATCGACACTGAAATGAAACGACTCTATAAGGAGTATCATGTTTCAGCAGTTGGCAGAATGGCAAGGCATTTGAAAGAGAAATATAGGAAACAATAACACGGAGGGAGAGTCGTTATCATCGGCAAGTCGTTGAGGATAGTAAAAATAGCTTTGACAATACTTGGCTCTGCTGTGTTTGCGGCACTGCTGAGTGTGACGGTGTACATAATGGTCTGCGGCTGTATCGGCAAAACAGCAAGCATTTTTGGTTACAGCGTACTGAAGGTCGTGAGCGGAAGTATGGAGCCGTCTATACATGAGGGTGACTATATTTACATCAAAAGGACGGATACTGACAGCTTAAAGGCAGGGGATATCATTTCGTTCTACTCTCAAGATGATAGTATTAAAGGCGAGATAAATACTCACAGGATATCTGAGGTTTTGAGCGACGGCACTTTTGTTACTAAAGGCGATGCTAACAAAATAGAGGATAGCGTGACGGTGCAAAAAGCCAGCATTATTGGAAAATACTATGGAAAGCTCAGATTTTTCAAGTGGCTTGGGTCGTTTGCATCAACAAAGAAGCTCCTCATACTGTTTGTGATAATCCCAACAGTTTGCATGGCGGTGTATGAGGTAAAAACTATCGCTGAGATAAAAATATATTCAAACCGTGAGGAAGCCTTGAAAGCGGCTGAGGAAGAAAAAGAAAAGCTTATGCGTGAGGCTGTTGAAAAGGAAGTTCAGCGGCTGAAAATGCAGGAAAACGAGAAAAAGGAGGCGAACAGCTTTGAATCAGGAAAAGATAATGAAGGCTAAAATGATAACGGCTATCGTTATTTGTATTGCGGCACTGGCAGGGCTGTTCGTTTTTATCGGGCTTTATATGGACAAGTCCGAGGAAGTCAGAAAGACTTACATTGCTAAGTATATGGAAAATCTGTCTTCCGCCTCTGAGGAGATAGACACTTATCTTGAAAGCGGCAAGGATCTTCCAACGAGATATAACATGATACTTTCGGACATGGGTGCGGCAAGGTCGCTGGTGTTTCTTATCGACGATTATACGGAGGAGCAGAAGGCTATAAATGAGCTTCATTACTGCTTGGTTAAATATCCAGAGCAGATGCAGGGCAAGCTTGAGGACGTAAAAAAAGCACTTGACCATATCACCGAAAATCTTGACAAAGGCTATAGGGAAGTCAACGAGATAGTTGATTCGGTTGATAAAATGGGAAATTAATGCAAGGAGGACAATAACGTGAGCAGTAAAGGGCAGCTTAAAAGAGAAATAAAGAAATGCAGACTTACTATCGAGGAGATAGAGCGTAAGAGATCACGTTCACAATCAGCACTCGTTCAGGCAATTCTTTTGCAGGAAGAGCCTAACGAAATGGACGTTGAGTGGTTCAACAAATACACAGGCGAGATAACCGCTTGCAGAAACCACATGATAGAATTGCAGAAAGAGCTTGACTCGATGAAATAATGGAGGTCGCCAAAGTGGCTGAGCATAAAGTGATAGAGAAAGCAGACAGCGAGGAAGAAAAGAAGAAACGCAAACTGCTTATTATAAAAATAATACCAGTTGCAGTGCTGGCATTTATACTTATTGCGGTCAGTCTGGCTTGGTTTACCATTGATAAAGCCCTTGATCTTGATTCATTTGGAATGAAAAGCGTAGATTCGCCATTTGAACTGAAAACAGTAGGCAGTGCCAATGTGCTTAAAGCTGAGATACTTGACAGCAATGACTACTCTAAGGTGTCTGATGGGAGCAACATCACTTCTGACGAGAACAACAAGATCTACTGGCTTCTTGATGAAGAAAGCGGTATGACGAATGGTATTAATCCTGGTAGTCATGGAAAGCTTACTTTTTATGTTGTCCCGAACCAGTCGGGGGAAATGGAGATACAGTTCAAGTTGAGTATCACGGGGTATGCAGAGAATAAAAACGAAGACGCTGTTTCTTATGAAAAGGTTACTGAAGAAGAAGTAACTAGATTTATGAATGGACATATCATGTTTTTTGAGAAATATGATGAGAACAATCACACATATTCCGATTTTCTTCATGATGAAACATTTACAAGGACGTTTAAAGATTGTAAAGTAGGCGTTCCGCAGGAAGTGAACGTATATTGGGTATGGCCGAACACGCTTGGTCAGATACTAATGAAAAGCACAGATGAAAATCTGACAGAGAAAAATGTGCTGTTTGATGATGACAGTAAAGAACGTTTGAATTGTGCGGAATATATAAAGGGTAATTTAAGCTTGTTCTTGTCAGGTGATGTAGATAAAGAACAAAATAAAACAGTTATTGAGAAAATACTTAATGGTGATAAATACAGCACAGCACAGTTATCATCACTAAGCTCCATGTATAATGACGCTGACGAAAAGATAGGTACAAAGGTGCAATATATCCTTGTTGAACTAAACGTATAGATAAGAATATTAACTTTGCACGGAGGCAGTTGAAAGTGAAAGCTAATAGAAATCAGAAAATTAATAGAATATGCCACAAGCTTTACAGTAAGTATCGCAAGAATGTTATTTCTTTAGTTACCGCTGCCGTATTGCTTGTCACGAGTATGCCGCTTGCAGACATTTCAGGTGTTGTGTCTAAAATGGTATCAACTGTCACCAACGCTATTACGGCTATGGCGGAAGATACATATACTGACATTTCTAATGATATCAAAAATGGCGTTTTTACCATACAGAATGCAGACGATTTTAAAAAGCTTCTTAATGCAGATCCTGCTGACTATCAGAAAATCACTGTATTGTTTTCAAACAACCAATCTCAGTTTAAGGCTTCTGATTTTACAGGAATAGAAAAAGGACTTGGCAATGAAAATTATCCTTTCATGGGAACAGTCAAAGCAAATGAGGGTTCAGCTATTAATCTTCCTATTAATTTTGCTCTGTTTGAATATCTTAGTGACAGTGCAAATTTAGATACTATTATTTTTGCTAGACCGGAAGAAAAAAATTTAGCTTTGCTTGCTGAGAATGTTATACACGGTGATGTGGCTTCAGCTAATAAGTGGAAAATAAAAGCTGATCCTGTAGATGATTCAGGTGCTACAATTTATAAATCCTTCACGTCTGTTATAGGCAATATGAAAAATGGAGCAAAGGTCGATCTGGATATCACTCTAAGTAATGGTGTCAAGGTGGAAGTATCAGGCGGGGATAATGCAGGTCTTGCTTGTGGCACTATGGACGAAAACACAAGTCTTGATGTAAGCTTGTCAAGTAGTTTGCTTGACATTTCCAGCAAATCGAACGCAGGTGTATTTGTCGGAAAAATGAGCGCTGGTGCAACACTGAACGTCGACAAGCGCAACACCTTGACAACCGTAAATATATCCGCAAATAACGCAGGCGGACTTGTGGGTAGTGCAGAGAATGCAGAAATAAATGTCGGCGAAGGTGTCACCCTTACCATGACCGGAAGCGTTACAGGCTCTGTAACTGCGGGCGGTCTTTTCGGCTCTTATACATACAGTAAAGCCAACGAAAAGACATTTGACATTTCAAAATTCAGTGGCATTAAAATGGCACTTGCTTGTTCATCAGGAGATACCGCTGACAGTGCGGCTGTTGGCTCTGTTTTCGGACTGCTGATAAACAGCGCAGATAGTGCAAAAATTAGTATCACGGGCACCGCTAATGATATTATTACTTCAAACTTCAAGGGCACTGTCAGGGCAGGCTTTTATGGTGGTATTGTCGGAAGATATTCTGCCAATGCTCTTAGCTCTGAACTAGCACTAAGTGATATCATTGTAAATGTGACTGGCTCATGCAATGCCCTTGATTTTGGCGGCCTTATTGGTAAGATAGGTGATAACAGCAAGGCTTATGTAAGCGTCAAGAATACCACTATAAGTATTAATAATCCCACATCATCACAAAATAATTATGGCGGACTTGTGGGCTATGCAGATCAGGCTTTTATTGATGTTGGCGGCAAAGTCACAGTTACGGCAAATGATGTTTCTGCAAACCAGAGCGTAGGTGGCATTGTTGGCAAATTTAATAAAAATGGCGTTGTAAGGCTTGGCGGTGAAACAGACCTTTCAGGCTTTTATCCTAAAGACCCTAACAAAAACGGATGTCAGATAGTAGGAAATAGAGGCATTGCTTTGATCTATAGCTTAAGCGGCTGGTCATTTACAAGGACATCTTCAAAAGTCATAGACGATATGGATTGGGGCGGAGTGCTTCGACTTAACAATTCCGATCTGCTTGAGAGTGCTGACGGTGTTCTGTCTTTTGATGGATCAGGGCATACTGTTACAATAAATGGATTTCCTAATAATAATATAACCATAAGCAATAGGGCAGATTTTGCCCGTGCAGCTTTGATAATGCAGCACGATAGCAACGATTTTGTTAAGTATAGCGGTGCTAGCAGGGCAGATATGCTTGCGGCAAATATCAGCCTTAGTGCAGATGTTGATATAAGCGACACAGGTCTAACCGGCTTTATGCGTGATAATGGTGAGGATACATTCACAGGCACTCTGAACGGCACTAGTCATACAATTACTATGAGCGTAGGCAAAGACGCTAAGATAGTTTTCCATACTCATAATGGACTTTTTGCAAATACAAGCGGTGCAAAAATAAGCGATTTAACGCTTGTTTCAAACTTTAATATTGTCGGTGATAATGTTTCTGGCGGTGATGCTTGTTATATTGGTTCTGTATCTGCATACAACAGCGGAGCTTTGACTATTGACAGCGTGACCGCCAATGTGACCGCATCTCCAAGTGGAGATTTTACAAACTTTGTTGGCGGTCTTGTGGGGTGTGTTACTGATGTTGCTAGTGCAACAACCGACATTTCATTCAATAACTGTACTCTTAATGTCACCCTTAAATATAGCAGTACAAAAGCAAATGACTGCACTGTTTTGGGCGGAGTTATTGGAATTGTTGATGGAGCAAAAACTGAAATTACAAAAAAATCGTTTTTGATGAAGTAACGGTCAAAGGCTCAATTGAGGATAAACATACAGGCTCTAATGCAAGAGTAGGCGGACTTATTGCTGAAGTTAAAGCAGTTGATGACAAAGGATTGAAAACGAATACAACGATTTGTAATAAAATAGATATAAAAAAAGTAGACATCAATGGTTTGACAATTACAACCAATGTAAATAAAACAGGAAGCACAAGTGGTGGCTTTTTGGGACATAACTGGTATAGGGTCAAGGTTACGCTTTCTGATTTGAAAATATCGAATTCTAAATTAAATGTTAGTAGTTATGAGCTTGGAGGTCTCGTTCTTTCAACAACAGGATATTGGAATGTTAAAACTATCCATTTCGCAAATGATGTTAAAATTTCTAATAGCCGTTGCTTTAGATTTGGTATGCTTTCAGGAACACTATTTGGAAGAAGCTATGATTCATATGGTTTTGATTATATGAATGCAATTAATTATAATAAAGCTATTTGTGGTTCAGATGCAACATATTTTGAACTGACTGGAATAGGTGATAAAGGCTATGTTATAGATGACAGTACAGAACTCAGTTTGAGCAAATGTGAATATTTTGATGAAATAACTAGATCAAGTATTTATGGTGATGCTGCAAACCCTGTATCAGGTCAGAACGCCATAATTTCAATTCCTGCTGTTAATGATAAAAATGAACGTTTGCTCTATATGGATGGCGAACATTGCAATACCTATCAAAATCAAACAACAAATAATGGTGCTGTGTGGAAAAATAATTCTTGGGCAAGATATTATTATAACCTTGATGTATATAAAAACGGTAAAGCCACCACAGGCGGAGCTAAGGCTGTTGAGTGGAGTGCAAAGCTTTTTGCGGCAAATAATATAAAAGCATATATTAATAGCACAAATATAGATTTTCCAACAGATCCAGAAATAGATTTGACAGGATATTCATTTTATCCAGTTGATACAAATGGTTGTAATATAAAATCAAATTCAACTATTACTTTTGAAAATAATGGCTTTAATCAGTCTGAAATGGTATCAAGCAGTAATAGTGACAATTATGCCCGTACAACTGACGGAATAGATGGAACAAATTTAACTAATGACCATAATCAACATTACATGATGCAATGCGGACTTTTCAGAAATGAAAATGGAGCTGTTACCATAAGTGGTAAAATGACCTTTAAGGGAAATATCGGTAAGGTGAATGGTGGTTCAGGTGCATTGGTTTGCGGCTCGGTTGCTGACGACACCAATACTACAAAAAAATCTGTCAAAATTACCGGCAGTATCGTTCTTGACGATCTGTATGTGAATGATACTTCTTTAAGTTTAAATGGTGAAAATTCTTATGCCCCTTTGCTTATAAATAAGATAGGCAACATGACAGAGATCACTATACAGAATGTGTCACAGAAAAAACACAGTATGACTGCTGAGCAATATTACAAAGGCGGTCAGAATTATGCTGCAACAAGCCTTATAGGCAATGTAGGAAGCAAAAAGGGTCAAAATATATCTCTGACTTTCTCAAATATCAAGCTTGACGCAAGTAATGAAAATTCAATTTTCAAAAATGCTACTTTGCTTGAAAGCTTTCAGCATTCTGACGGTGCAGGCTCTTCTGCAATATACAACTATAAATGGGAAGACGATTGGGGTACAGAAGAAAAGCATAATGTAACCTACGGAAAAGAAGTGTCTGACACCATAAAGAATAGTCTAGATAATGTGAGCAGGCAGAATAAGTATCATGGTGATTGGAGTAGGGATGACAGGTATACTTCTCCTGACCAAAATAACGCAACAGAGGAATATAGCTTTACTGAATACAAGCCATATGTTGCTATATCGTATGATACCACCCAAAACTATGATGAGATAGACGTAAACCTTGAGCGACCATATTTGGACGAGGGTTGCGGAACATACTCTGATCCATATATCCTTGACGCTTCCACACTTGCAGAGGTCGCACGAGTTATCAGTACAGCCGCACCTACAAATGGCTGGGAAGTAAACTATAATGCAAATGTTTCTGCCGATAAATCGACTGTTAATGCTAATAGTGCTTTTTGCAAAGGCACTAATCATAAAACTTATACTTATGATGGAGCAGGCAATTTCGTAAGCGGAAAGGAAAAAGTTTCAAAAGATAACATGATCAAATATCTTTGCGAGGCTTATTACAAGATAAATGATGATATAGTTCTTGGCAGTTCTTTTGCAGGTCTTGGCGGAACATCAAACAGTTACGTTTTCAGGGGCGTTATTGTTGGACAGAAGAAATCCGACGGAACATATCCAACTATCACCAATAATTCTGCAAGCCCTCTCATCAGGTTCAGCAGCGGAAGTGTTGTAAAAGATATCAATATAAAATATACCAAAGAAGTAACGCTTTCAAAAAACAATAATAATAAATTAAACTATAGTACCGGAAAGACGGAGTATTATGGTGGTGTTATGGGCGTTGTGTTCGGTGGAGATAATATCATTGATAATGTCAAGGTAACAAATCCTAATATAAAATTTGCAAATAACGATAACAGCAAACAACATCTCATTACTGCAGGCGGATATGTTGGTGCCATAGTTTATGGCGGCGTTATTTTCAGAAATATGGACATCGTTGCCAAAGATAGTGCGCTTACAACCAACAATACTGAGGCAGTGGGTGAAAACGTATATACCAATCTTTTTATCAATCCATATATAGGCAGAGTTGTAAACGGCTTTGCTATCGAAGAGGGAACAACGTTTGGTAAGTCAACTAACCTTAACAATGGCAGGAAAAATTATCTCATCACGCAGTTTAAGAGTGAGCTAAGTGATGATGAGAAATTAAATGTTATTGCCGGCACGACCAATACTATTGAAGTACCTAATGCACAGGCGTTGTTTATGCTGTCTATCATATCACAGTCCGGTATGGGATATACAGACCGTAATAACAATACTTGCGGCTATGGTCATTATACTTTTACTCGAAATGCAGACTATTCAAAAGTTGGCACAGCTACATTGACTTCTGATGATAAAGATTACAAAACTGCGCTCTCAGATTATCAAAGACTTGAAAGGGCTACGGCTACAAGCAGGGAATATGAAAAGAAAAATTCTGTAATGCTAAAAAAATATACAAAGCCAAGTGAAAAAGGTCTTTATGAAGCAAAGTGGGCACACGAATTAAATAAGAACTTTACTGTTAAACTCACAGGAAATGGAACCTATGACCTCACCGGAACCGGTTTTCGTGGTATAAATCAGTTGTTTGATGCAAAGGATAGTAACCTTGGCGACATTAAATGTGATTATACTTTGTCTTTGACAACTATCCAGGGAAATAATCAGACTATAAAGCTCGATACAGATATAAAAGCCTATGCTGTGAAAATAACAGATAACAATGGCGGTAACACTATTGAAATCCAAGATATGGATAACTATAAATATCGTACCGCATTTGCCTCCGTAAAAGGAGTTGGGTTGATAAACTGTTCAACGTATGCTTTAACTGTAAATAACCTTAAGCTTTCCGGCAAGATCAGCGTTAAGACGTATAACTACGATGGACAATCGTATGTTAATGAAGACCTTTCTACAGGTGGTATCGTTGGCGGAGTACAGAGTTCTTGCACGTTTAGCGGAATAACATTGACTGATCTTGAAATATATGGTGCATATACTGTGGGAGGACTTATAGGAAAGTCAACAAATACTATCAATATAAGTAACGTTAAGTCTGAAAACAGTGGCGTTTATGTGTATGGCGGATTTGAAACAGGCGGTCTTGTGGGAAATTCTCAGAAAGGCAACGAATTCGCTGTTAAGGATTCTAAGATAAAAATTAATAAAGTTGAATTTGCTAATCTTGATAAAGGCACAAAAACTTGGTTTGGCGTAGGTGGAATCGCAGGTTCTGCAAATATAAAAACGACAATAAGCAATGTTCAGCTTACAGCCTATAATGAAGACAGCTTTATCGGTTCAAAAAAAGACAATAAACCCCTTGCAACCCAGACAATGAACGAGGGCGGTCTTATAGGACTGTCTAACGGAGCATGCACAATAACAAATACAAGCGTCAGCGTCGATGTTTATGGTAGTAATGCCGGTGGATTCGTTGGAATAAACAAAAACCAGTTGTCTATCAATGACTGTTACTATGGAGAAACATCTGAAACATCAGCTTGCGGTGTTTATGGCTATACAAGTTCAGGCGGAATGGTCGGCACACAGAATGCGGCTGTGACCATATCAAAGTCTGCTGTAAAAAATGCAACGATAGGTATACCAGCTGCTAAAAATGGTGATGCAGGTATCGGAGGTTATGTTGGCATAAAAGCTAATGGTGATCTGAAGATATCTGATAGTGAAGTCAACAATGTTACTCTGTCAGCAGAAGATAAGTCCAATGGTGCGGGTGCAGGCGGCGTGATCGGTCATAATGACCGTGGAAGCACATATGCTTATGATATTCTCATAAATAAATTAGGCTATAAAAAAGGCAACGAAAACGTGTCTGTTTCTAACTTGATAGGTTGGAACTATGATAAAAATCTATCATCTAAATTTATTGGAGTATCGGTAAATAACACGGATTGTTTACCTGATATACAGTATGGTGCTTCACAGATACCTGCCAGCTTCACCGCAGTTCACTCCGACTACAACGGTACTCAGGACAATACCAAAAATATCGGCGAGGGAAGCGGCACGCACGTTCATATCTATTCACCTTATGTCAATATAAACCCAAGCGTTACTGTCGGCGGTAAGACTTTCGCAGGTGATTTTGTTGGCGGAAATATGCAGACTATCATTAGTGACGCTGCTTCTTATACGAATGGCACAAAGACAAAATCCTATGGCATAAACAGTACCATAAAGACATATGCAGAGAATTTGGATAAATCAAAGCTTATAACATTCGGCAAAGCTTCTGAGCTTAACGTTGAGCGGCTGAATGATCTTCCAGTTTTGCTTATAGATGATAACTCATCGTTGAATATCACACAAATGCTCGCAAAGTATATCTCAGTTGTGACAAATTGTGATGTTTGCGACAGCAGTTCAAATAAGCTGAAAACAACAGATCTTATGAATGTAAGCACAGCAACTTATGTGTATGATAACGACGTTTTGAAAAAATCAGACAAAAGCACTCTTACGTTTAACAGCAAGACAGGATATTTCAAGGTCACAGACGGTCAGTATGACAATGACGGCACAAACAGATTTACTGTTATTACTCTTGATTATATCGACCCAACGGGAAGTGGCAAAACTGCTCTTAGACTTCATATTCCTGTTTTTGTAAGAAAGGTGCTTGATTTCAGCTTTCAATCTTACGTTATCTCAGGCACAGACTTTAACCATTCTCACTATACGGATAAAACAAAGCTTGCTTTTGAGAGCTTTGATGCACCTGTTACTACTTATTTTAAGTATTCCTATTACAAATCCGCTAACGAATGGGAAAAAATGCTCAATAACGGTGACGGTCTGCTTTGGAGCTTTGATAAAAAGCTTTATCTTATTGGTGATAATGCCACTGACAGTGGTGTGCTTACCGATGATACAAAGCTAACTCTTGTTGATGCAAATAACAATGACAAGACTTATCATTCTACCGCAAGTGATGCTAAGTTTAATAAAACAACCGGTGAGCTTGACTTGACAAATATAAGTGGCTTTAAACCGGTTACAATGAATGATGTACTGTTAAGATATGCGTCGGTAACAGCTAAAGAATCATCTGACGGAACACTTGTTGAGACAGCTGATGAAGCTACAGCTACTGTAAAAACAAGCGACGGCAAGTATTATAGACCTGCTGGTGAGAATGAAACAGGCACTTATAAGATAACTGTTTCAGCGAACATTGATACACCTAAAAATGATAATGACGAAATGATAATAAGCGAGAACTATTATCTCACTATCAATATTCCGGAAAAGGGAAGCACAAAAAAAGTCATCAAGAACTTTGTGAATTATTATAGCGGTAATAAGCCAAGAAAGCTCAATGGCAATATTCCTACAAACCTTGTTCAAGTGACAAATAATGACACTGGCGCATATGTTATTGCAAACTTTTTTACACAGTTAGTAAGTGTGACGGCTCATGACCCAGAGGAGATAACAGCGTCAAATAATTTTGTCCGTGCGACAATGACGTCAAAGATAAGCATTGATCGGAGTCTTAGAGATACATTTAATGGCTATAAGAGTGACGATTTCAATATGTATCAGGCGTTTAAATTCTCTATGAAGAACTTTGATGAAAACGATGCGGGAGCTAATGCAAAGATCATTGCAGGAACTTCGGTGAATGTTGATTACAGCATTTTAAACAGTTCAGACACAGAGTTATCAAACGCAAAAATAAGCAAGACTGAGACACTTTCAGAAGCTAAAGACAGCTATATGCTGATGTATCCCGATTCGGTCTACGATTATATCAATAGTGACACAAATGGCTCTATAACTGTCAAGGCGGATATCAGCTTAACTTATGGTACTGCAGGGATCATAGATCAGTTTCCTGAGCGTAAGGACGGTGATACCAAAACCGGTATAGGCGTAAATGCGTCGTCATATGTTGCATATAGCCAGAACAATATTGAGAACAGCTCTATCTCTGCAAGTGGAGTTATGCCTGCCAGACGCTACTATAGAAAGGCAATGACGGTGGCACAGCTAAACTATAACGTTGCAGAGTCAACAGTTCTTGAGTCGAAGGATTCACCATTTTCGCAGCTTGGTATCAATGCCAAAGATATGAATACAGAAGAAATGGCAATAACAGCAAATGCTATCTATGATCTGTCTGCTTTGAGTCGATCAACAAAGGACAGTGGCAAAAAAATACAGTATACAATGAGGTTGTATGTTAAGGACAATAGTGGCGATTATAAGCAGACAAACGATATTAGCAAATATCTCAGTAGCTTTACTTTGGAAAACGCCACACCAAGCAGCGGTCTGAATGGCAAGGAGTGCGTTTTTACCACTGATTATAATGGCGAAGAACAAAACACAGCCGTTACGAAATTTACAGTAAAAACAGGCAAGGCTTTTGAGGAGCAGGGACTTACCTATGCGAACTATAGAGTTGAGCTTACTGCGGTGTTGATTAATGACAACAACTCAGTTGTTAATGGAACTACCTCAAGCGACTATGTTGTTTACACAAACGCAAAAATAGAAACAGGCTTTATAAATTCATAATAAGCAGGCATTTTCAGGAGAAAATTATGACAAAAAGCATTTTTGGAAAATTCAGAAAATTAGAAAAAAAGAAGAAGCTCCAGCTAGTCATAGCAGTATCCATCTCGGTGGTACTGCTTGTGGCACTGCCTGTTTATGCGTGGTTTACTCACAAACGTTCTATTGCTCTTACAACAAAAATAAATGCCCCTACTCAGCTTTATATCACCGCAGGAAACAAAGAATCTGTGGCAAATCTTGAAATGGCAGATATAGACGTTGAGAACGGCAGTTATAAAGACTTTGTTTTCGGCATAGGCGGGGCAGACGTGCAACAATATCAAATACAGCTTGCACATACAACGAATATCCCTTTTGAGTATGAGATATATCGTGCGAAAAGCGTCAGTGAAACTGAAAAATCAGAAGCTGTCGTTTATGTTTCAGATGAAGAGAATAAAACGTTTTATTACAAAATAGACGGCAATAAGATCTCAGGACATTATCTCAATCAGCAAGGTTCGGAGATACTTGCTAACAGCACACTTCACGAAAAGTCCTATGACAGCTACGGCAATGTTCAGAAAAATGCCGAAGCACTTTATTGGCAATCGGATACACTGACGGTAATTGACAATAAAGATCCGTTTTGCGATTATTTTATAATAAGAGTAAAATGGAATAAAAACGTCCAAAACAATAAAGAAACTGATATGGTCTACCTGACAGTTCAGAGAAAGTAATAATTCACAAAATAGAGAGGAGGGTGGCTGTTATGAAAGAGCAATTTATAAAAAAGCTTAAAAGATCGTGGCTTGCATTATGGATAGCTTTTGCGGCAGCCGCACTCAGTACTATTGGCGTCCTGGCGGCTTATACCAGCGTTTCAAGTGTAAAGCGAGTTGTGTCCACACAAAAGGGAGCCGGTATGCTGTTTTCATCTAATTATCTTACAACAGATGAAAATGATCTTCCAAGGACGATAACTTTTAGCAGTATGGAAAACTCGCCTTGTGTGACAGTCAATGTGTGCAACTATCCGCAAACATTGATAAAGCATAATGACAAGGATATCACATACACTTTGACAGTCGAGCTTGTGGACAGCAACGGAAATGCCGTTACCGGAGAAAACACTGCAAAATACTCAGTTGAATATAACGGTGAAAATAAGACTTTTGGAAGCAATTCAAAAATAGAGTTTTCACTTCTGAAACTTATGGCTGACGATTTCAACAAGCATGAATTTGTGCTGACTTTTGATAAGTCACAGCTCACAAAGTCTGACATATACATGAGAGTGACAGCCACTCCTACAAATCAGGCAGAGTTGAAACCGCTCTCCGCAAAGCTTGGCGTTATCTATATAAATAATAACACATCAGCAACATGGACAGGCACATTCATCGACAATGCTACCTCGCCTAAAGATCTTGACGGCTTCAACTACCGCCTGTCAGGCAGTGGCGAGGGTACTGTCACCCTGACTTGGAATACGAACTATGTTGATATCAGCCCATGGTTTAAGAATACTTATGATCTGATTATTTCAAAGGACAGTTCTGGCATAGCCACTGCAACTTTGAAAGTCAATTCTGCCGAGAAAAATCAATATGACATTCAGTTCTATCGAACGAACGGCATTAACAGTGCAGAGCAGTGGTCTGATGGTAATCATACCGATATTATGGTGACTGGTACGGGATTTGTTTCAATGAGTTTCACTCAAAGCACAGCGACAGAAAATTAGAATATGTACAAAAAAACGGACTGCATTTTGTTTGCAGTCCGTGTATTTTTTCTGTAGGGGCGAACAGTGTTCGCCCTTTTTTTTGTTTGGTGTTAAATCAGAGTGCAGACTTCAAAGCCTCAGCAAGCTGAGCAGGACATGATGTGCCACGTCCGTTGCAGTCGATACCCTCAAGTCTGTCAATAACGTCTTGAACCTTCATGCCCTCAACAAGCTTTGATACACCCTGTGTGTTGCCGTTACAGCCACCTGTGAAATGCACTTTCTTTACGATACCGTCCTCTACTTCGATATCAATTTTTCTTGAACATACTCCCTTTGGAGTGTAGCTGATCGTTGCCATTTGAAAAACCTCCTAAATTCTTGCTACGCCTGTTTCTCTTGCAGCCTTTGCCACAGCCTCAGCCACAGCGACCGGTACTGATCTGTCAAAAGAGTTCGGCAGTATAAATTCCGCACTGAGCTTGTCCTCAGGCACACAGCCTGCGATAGCCTTTGCGGCAGCCATTTTCATTTCCTCGTTGATGTCAGAAGCCCTTACTGCAAGTGCCCCCTTGAAAATTCCAGGGAAAGCGATAACGTTGTTTATCTGGTTAGGAAAGTCTGAACGTCCTGTGCCAACGATAAACGCACCTGCCGCCTTTGCCTCGTCAGGCATTATCTCAGGAGTCGGGTTAGCCATTGCGAAAAGTATAGGCTTATCGTTCATGGATTTAACCATTTCAGCGGTCACAAGCTTTGGCTTGGAAACACCTACGAAAGCGTCTGCACCCTTGAGTGCGTCAGCAAGAGAGCCGTGGAGCTTGTTCTTGTTTGTTACCTTTGCCATTTCAGCGTGAGCCTCGTTAAGATAATCATCGCCCTCGCAGATTATTCCCTCACGGTCTACCATGATAAGATTGCCGATACCAAGAGAAAGCAGCAGCTTTCCTATAGCACAGCCAGCCGCACCTGCACCGTTAATTACCAGTGTGATGTCGCTTATTTTCTTGTTTGCTACCTTGCAGGCGTTCATAAGTGCCGCACCGACAACGATAGCAGTTCCGTGCTGATCGTCATGGAAAACAGGGATATCAACTTTTTCTTTAAGCTTAGCCTCTATCTCAAAGCACCTTGGAGCGGCGATATCCTCAAGATTTATACCACCGAAGCTGCCTGATATCATAGCGATGGTGTTTACTATTTCGTCAACGTCATTGGACTTTATGCAAAGTGGAAAAGCGTCAACGTCTGCGAACTCCTTGAAAAGTGCACATTTTCCCTCCATAACAGGCATACCTGCCAGACCGCCAATATTGCCAAGACCAAGCACAGCAGAGCCGTCTGTGATAACAGCCACAAGATTTGCACGTCTTGTAAGCTCATATGAAAGGTCAGGATCTTTCTGTATCTCAAGGCAAGGCTGAGCAACGCCTGGTGTGTAAGCCAGCGTCAGGTCTTTTGCATTGTTTACCTTTGCTCTTGAGCAGACCTCTATCTTGCCTTTCCATTCTCTGTGTTTCTGTAGGGATTCTTCCATTACGTTCATTTTATACAGTCCTCTCTATTACAGCCAAACTAGGCTTTGTTACGCATTAAAGGAACATTACCGCATGATAATGTCCCTTTATTATACCATATTATTTCTCCGTTTTCACAGCCGCTTTGTTAGCTTTTTGTGAATTTATATGAATGAGCTTGAACAGCTTATCAAGATTTTCCTTGTCAGTGGTCATGCTTCCGATATGTGTCATAGTCTCATTATACAGACCGTGGAAGTCAGAGCCACCGGTCACTATCAGGTCATGTTCCTTTGCGATATCCACAAGCTTCTGCTGTTGAGTTGGAGTAGCAGAGTAATGATAAGCTTCAATTCCGTCAAGTTTGCCTGCCTCGATAAGCTCAAGTAGCAGCTCGGTGTTGTTGAACATAACAGGGTGTGCCATAACAGCAATGCCCTTTGCGGAGTGTATAAGGTCAAGCACAAAGTTTACGTCAGGATATTCACGGGTCACAAGACATTCGCCGTTTGGATATGCAAAAAGCTTGTCGTTCACAGAGCCGTAAAGCTCAGTGGCATAGCCGTAATTTACCAATGCTCTCATGATATGCTGTTTAAAAATGCTCTTTGAGCTTTTTGTGTAGTGCAGCACGGCGTCAGCAGGGATAGGATATCTTGCCGTTACCTTTTCTATCATTTCCTTTGCACAGTCTTTTCTTATCTGGCATGACTTCAGGCAAAGACCTTCCAGCCTGTCAGGCTTCTGAGGCGCATAGCACAGAATGTGTACTTTTGAATTGCGCTTCTTGTCCCATGCGGAAAGTTCTACCGCAGGAATGACCTTGACCCCATAACGTTCGCCAAGTATTTGCGCTCTGTTTGATGATGAAAGAGTGTCATGGTCTGTTATCGCAAGAAAGTCAAGTCCCATTCTCTTTGCCTGAACAATGACCTCTTCTATACCAAGCGAGCCGTCGGACAGTGTTGTGTGACAATGCAGATCTCCTGTCATACCTTTGTTCCTCCAAATCTATAAAATATATCTGTCATTTTCTGTATATATAGTACAGCCGTTAAATTTGACTAAATAATTATAACATATTTTATATACATTTGCAAGCACTTTTGAACAATTTACACAAAATTTGCACGAAAATTATATTATTTTGTCGTATATGACAAATCTACAGTGTCGAAATAGTGCGATTTAACGAAATATCAGAGCTTATATCCGAAGAATTTTTCGCAAAACCATACGTTTTTAACCTGAAAGCTCTTGCCGTTTAGATATTCAAGTATACCTGCGTCAGTGGTGAATTTAAAGGTGAGCTTGTACGAATAAAGTGCCTGCGTTTTCACATTGTATGCACGATTGACTTTATTTATTCCGTATTTGCCGTCACCGAGAAGTGGATAGCCGATGTGTGCAAGATGCGCCCTTATCTGGTGGGTCCTGCCTGTGACAAGGTCAACTTCAAGAAGTGCAAGATCATCAGCCTTGTTTTCCGCAAGCACACGATAAGAGGTTATCATGGTGCGGCTGCCCTCAAATTTCTTGTCAGACACCTTGACAGTTTTTGTGGTTTCATCTTTCTGATGATAAGCCGTGAGCCGTGCAGACTTTTCCTTTGGTATGCCAACGGTCACGCAAAGATAAAGCTTTTCAAGCTCTCTGTCTTTAACTTTCTGATTAAGCACACGCAGGCTTTCAGCATTTTTCGCACATATTACAATGCCCCCTGTGTTGCGGTCTATCCTGTTGCAAAGGGCAGGAGCAAAAGACAGCTCCTCCTCAGGACGATATTCACCCTTGTCATATAAATAGTGCTGTATCCTGTTTATGAGCGTGTCCGCCGAACCGCTTTCGTCCTCATGTACCACAAGTCCGCACTTTTTGTCGCAAAGGATAATATTCTCGTCCTCGTAAATAATATTCAAAGACGTTGGCGCACTGAGAAAAGCAGGTCTGTCAGCAATTTCGCCCTCGAAAAATTCGTCATTGATGTAAAGCTGCATAACGTCACCGCAAGCAAGCCGTGTGGATATCTCACAGCGTTTGCCGTTGACCTTGATACGCTTTAGACGCAGATATTTGTACAGCAGATTTTTAGGCAGCTTCGGCACAGCCTTTGTGAGAAACTTGTCAACACGCTGACCTGCGTCATTCTGATTTATTATAAATTCTCTCATGCTATACCTCAGAGCTTCACACGAGCGGAGAATCCTCCGTCAATAAGCTCGTCAAGACCTGAGCTGTCAGCACCGCTTTCACGGAGAAGCAGAAGAATTTCTGACATATCGCAGGCTTTGCCTTTACGGCGAGATATCTCCTCTTCACATTTGATAGCATATTGTAAAGGCTTTTTGTCAGCAGGGAAGTTCACATCTGAGCCTTGAGCGATGAGCCATTTGATGAAATCCACACTGCGTTTGTCGGGCTTGAGAACGCCGTCCTGCTCAACAAAGTCAGCACTTTCGATAGCAGTGAGCAGGAAAGTAAGCCCGTTGCTGTCAGTGTCGTTGTAGTCCACATCATCAGAGATGAATAAGAATTTAAGCTCTTCCAGTTCACGCTTTGAGAGGGTGTAGTTGTATTCGTCATATGATCTATTCATGTTACGTCCTCCTGAAATTATTACTATAGTGATATTATAACCTAAAGTGTGGGAGAATGCAAGAGGGGAGCGGTATTAAGTGAGGAGTGAGGAATGAGGAGTGAGGAGTGAGGAATGAGAAATGGGCAAAGCTGAACAGAGATGTGGACAAGCATCGAGCGTAGCGATTTTGCGGCAGAAGAACCTCTCCAGAACAATCTGTAGGGGCGAACAGCGTTCGCCCGTGCTCAGGATTTGCTGTAAATTCAGAATTGTCGGGGAGAATTTTTTGCTGCCGAACCTTGTTGTTACCGTGGGTTTGTTTCTTCGACGGGCGAACACTGTTCGCCCCTACACATACATCGAGCTGATACCGCAGGTTGAGTAACAATACCAGTCCGAAAAATCGTACATATACGCAAATTCAAAAAATATTGATAAAAAAGCCTTTACAATTAAAAATAATTGTAATATAATGATTAAAACAACTGTTCGATTGAGGAGGCATTTATGGATAAGTTTCAGCTTGTTTCAGATTATAAGCTATCGGGCGACCAGCCTGAGGCTGTGGACGCTTTAGTAAAGGGTATCGAAAGCGGTATGAGAGAACAGACCCTTATGGGCGTTACCGGTTCCGGCAAGACCTTTACTATGGCAAACGTTATTGCTAGGATAAACCGTCCAACGCTGGTGCTTGCCCATAATAAGATACTTGCCGCTCAGCTTTGCTCTGAGTTCAAGGAGTTTTTTCCGAACAATGCCGTGGAATATTTCGTGTCCTACTATGACTATTATCAGCCTGAAGCCTATGTGCCTAGCAAGGACGTTTATATCGAAAAGGACAGCTCCGTTAATGACGAGATAGATAAGCTCAGACATTCCGCTACCTCCGCTATCGCTGAACGCCGTGACGTTATTATCGTTGCCAGCGTTTCTTGTATCTATTCCCTTGGTGACCCTGAGGAATATAAGTCCATGGTGGTGTCTATACGTCGTGGTATGGAGAAATCCCGTGACAGGCTTATCGCCGACCTTGTGGGTATCCAGTATGAGCGAAACGATATAAATTTTGTGAGAAACAAGTTTCGTGTCAGGGGAGATGTGGTGGAGATATTCCCTGCAAATTCTACTGATACAGCTATCAGAGTGGAGTTCTTCGGAGATGAGATAGACCGTATCACTGAAATAAACGTAGTGACTGGCGAGGTGCTTTGCTCACTTGCTCACGCTGCAATTTTCCCTGCTTCTCATTATATCGTCAGCCGTGATAAAATGCACGACGCTATCGAGGAGATCAAGCAGGAGCTTGACGAGCGTATCAAGTATTTCAAAGACAACGATATGCTCATCGAGGCTCAGCGTATCGCTCAGCGCACCAACTATGATATTGAGATGTTGGAGGAGATAGGCTTTTGCAGCGGTATCGAGAACTATTCCCGTGTGCTTGCAAGACGTCCCGCAGGCTCTACGCCGTTCACTCTCCTTGACTTTCTGCCTGAGGATTTTGTGCTTTTCGTGGACGAGTCACACGTTTCTCTGCCGCAGGTAAGAGGTATGTATGCAGGCGACAGAGCACGAAAACAGACCCTTGTTGACTACGGTTTCAGACTACCGTCAGCAATGGATAACAGACCGCTGACCTTTGATGAGTTCTATTCTCATATCAATCAGGCGGTGTTCGTGTCCGCTACCCCAGGACCTATCGAGCAGGAAAGGTCACAGCAGATAGTGGAGCAGGTCATAAGACCGACCGGTCTGCTTGACCCTGAGATAATCGTAAAGCCGACTGAGGGTCAGATAGAGGACTTGCTCAGCGAGATAAATATGAGAACGGCTAAAAACCAGCGTGTGCTTGTTACTACTCTTACAAAGAAAATGGCTGAGGATCTAACAAATTATCTCAAGAGCTTTGACGTAAAGGTGAGATATATGCACCACGATATAGACACTATCGAGCGTATGGAGATAATCCGTGACCTGCGTCTGGGCGAGTTCGACGTGCTCGTTGGTATCAACCTTTTGCGTGAGGGCCTTGACCTGCCTGAGGTAACTCTTGTGGCTATACTTGACGCAGATAAAGAGGGCTTCCTGCGTTCTGAAAGCGCACTTATACAGACCATAGGCAGAGCCGCTCGAAACGCTGAGGGCAAGGTAATAATGTATGCTGACACCGTGACACGTTCAATGGAAAAGGCTATCACCGAAACAGAACGCCGTCGTGCAATACAGATGAAGTTCAACGAAGAGCACGGCATAGTTCCGAAAACTATCGTCAAGGATATAAGAGATGTAATAGAAATATCCACCAAGGAAGAGGTGGAATACGAGGCAAGGCAGAAAACAAAGCTTTCAAAGCAGGAAACTGCAAAGCTCATAGAAAAGCTCACAAAGGAAATGAAAGAGGCGGCAAAGCTGCTTGAATTTGAGCACGCCGCATTCTTGCGTGATAAAATTGCGGAGTTAAAGGGTGAGAAGAAATAAAAAGCCTTGCGAAACATAAAACGGATATATATCCACAAAACGTGTGTAGGAGCGAACAGTGTTCGCCCGCCTGCATACCAATATGTGATTTTTCAATACCAAAAGGAGAGTAAAGAATACCAATGCCAATTAACGAGATAGTTATAAAAGGTGCAAGAGAGCATAATCTCAAAAATGTTGATGTTACCATACCGAGAGATAAGCTTGTTGTTATGACAGGTCTTTCGGGTTCGGGTAAATCTTCTCTTGCATTCGATACCATATACGCTGACGGACAAAGACGTTATGTTGAGTCGCTGTCATCTTATGCGAGAATGTTTTTGGGTCAAATGGATAAGCCTGATGTTGACAGCATAGAGGGACTTTCCCCTGCTATATCCATAGATCAAAAGACTACCTCCAAAAACCCACGTTCAACTGTTGGAACAGTCACCGAGATATACGACTATCTCAGACTGCTTTACGCCCGTATAGGCGTGCCACACTGTCCTGTCTGCGGAAGAGAGATATGTCAGCAGACAGTGGATCAGATCGTGGATAAGATAATGGAGCTTGACGAGGGTACAAAGATTCAGCTTTTAGCGCCTATCGTCAGAGGACGTAAGGGCGAGCATACAAAAGAGCTTGACCGTGCAAGAAAGTCGGGCTATGTGAGAGTGCGTATCGACGGCATAACCTATGACCTTTCGGAAGAGATAAAAATAGAGAAAAATAAAAAGCACACTATCGAGATAGTCGTTGACCGACTTGTTATCAAAGAGGGCATAAAGTCCCGTCTTACCGACAGTATTGAAACTGTTTCTTCGCTTACAGGGGGACTTGTTGGAGTTGACGTTATCGGCGGAGAGGAAATGCTTTTTTCACAGAACTACGCCTGCCCTGAGCATGGTGTTTCTATCGACGAGCTGACTCCGAGAATGTTCTCTTTCAACAATCCTTTCGGTGCTTGCGAAAAGTGTACAGGTCTTGGTGTGTTCAAGAAGATAGACCCTGAGCTTATTATCCCTAATAAAGACCTTTCCATAAGGCAGGGTGCGATAAAGGCAAGCGGCTGGAACAGCCTTGAAGAAGGCTCTATCGCCATGATGTATTTCAACGCCATTTCTGAGACCTACGGCATATCCCTTGACGAGCCTGTGAAAAATCTCGACAAGGACGCTATAGACATTTTTCTTTATGGAACTCAAGGTCAGAAGCTTCACCTAAAGCGTGGCAATAAGTTCTATAAGGCTGACTATCAGGCTGAATTTGAGGGCGTTATACCAAACCTTGAAAGGCGTTACAAGGAATCCAACAGCGATTGGGCAAAGGCTGATATAGAAGCTTATATGAGCGATGAAAAGTGTCCTGCCTGCCATGGTGAAAGGCTGAAAAAAGAGAGCCTGAGCGTTACAGTTGGCGGAATAAATATCGCAGAGCTTTGTCACAAGTCAGTGGCAAAGGCACTGGAGTTTTTTGAAAACCTTGAGATAAGCGACCGTGACAAGCTTATCGGTGAGCAGATAATAAAAGAGATAAGGTCACGTCTTGGCTTTCTCAAAAGCGTTGGACTGGAATATCTCACCCTGTCACGTTCCGCAGGCACACTCTCAGGCGGTGAGAGTCAGCGTATAAGGCTTGCAACGCAGATAGGCTCATCACTTGTGGGCGTGCTGTATATCCTTGACGAGCCGTCTATCGGTCTGCATCAGCGTGACAATGATAAGCTTATCGCAACCTTAAAAAGGCTTCGTGACCTTGGCAACACCCTCATAGTGGTCGAGCATGACGAGGACACAATGCGTGCGGCAGATTTCGTGGTTGACGTTGGACCGGGAGCAGGCATTCACGGCGGCGAGATAGTCTGCGCAGGAACTGTTGACGATATCATGAAGTGCAAGCGTTCTATCACAGGACAGTATCTCAGCGGTGCAAAGAAAATACCTGTCCCTAAAACACGCAGACAGGGCAACGGCAAGTATCTGAAAGTTATCGGTGCAACACAGAACAATCTGAAAAACATAGATGTTGAGATACCACTCGGCACTTTCACCTGCGTCACAGGTGTGTCAGGCTCAGGCAAATCATCACTTGTGAACGAGATAATCTATAAGGAACTTGCAGGCAGGCTCAACCGTGCGAAGATACGCTCTGGAGCATTCAAGGAAATGCAGGGGATAGAGCATCTTGATAAGGTAATAGATATTGACCAGTCGCCTATCGGCAGAACGCCAAGGTCTAATCCTGCCACCTACACAGGGGTTTTCACCGATATCAGAGAACTTTTCGCTCAGACCGCTGATGCAAAGATGAAAGGCTACGGTGCAGGACGTTTCTCATTCAACGTCAAAGGCGGAAGATGTGAAGCCTGCGAGGGCGACGGAATAATCAAAATAGAAATGCACTTTTTGCCTGACGTGTATGTGCCATGCGAGGTATGCGGCGGAATGAGATACAACCGTGAAACGCTGGAAGTTAGATATAAGGGCAAGAACATCTATGACGTGCTTGAAATGACAGTGGAAGAGGGCGTTGAGTTTTTCAGTGCTATCCCTAAAATAAGCCGTAAGCTTGAAACACTGTATGAAGTTGGTCTTGGCTATGTGAAGATAGGGCAGGCGGCTACAACGCTTTCAGGCGGTGAAGCGCAGAGAGTAAAGCTTGCAACAGAGCTTTCAAAAAGAGCCACAGGCAGAACTATATATATCCTAGACGAGCCGACTACAGGACTTCATACTGCGGACGTACACAAGCTTATAGAGGTATTGCAGAAGCTTGCAGACGGGGGAAATACAGTGCTTGTTATCGAGCATAATCTTGATGTAATAAAGACCGCAGACCATATCATAGACTTAGGCCCTGAGGGTGGCGACGGCGGCGGAACTATCGTCTGCACAGGCACGCCTGAGGAAATTGCGGCTTGCGACAGGTCTTATACGGGACAGTATTTGAGGAAGATGCTGTAACAAATGAGGAATGAGGAGTGAGGAATGAGGAATTGGCATAGCTACACCTTGCGGCTCTTCAGTACAAAGTAAATGTATGCACCGAGTTTATTCTGCTATGTAGTGCAGAGGGGTGCGGAAATGAAAAATACCAAACAAAATAATAATCAAAGCGGTGTCGAGAAATAAAACTCACACCGCTTTTCTATAACTCAAACAAAGCACCAGCAAAGAGCGTAGCGATCTTGCGGCAGTAGAACCTTTCCCGAATAATCTGTAGGGGCGAACAGCGTTCGCCCGTGCTCAGAACTTGTACAAATTCAGAACTGTAGGGGAGTTTTTTACGTTTGCCAAACAGCGTAATAATCAGGGTTTATTTCTTCGACGGGCGAACAGTGTTCGCCCCTACACATTATTTTAGCAAATACCGAATATAAATATCTCGGTGATGAACTTGTTTAAAATAAAGATAAAAAATACCACCTACGGCGTGTCGTTCAGTTTCTTTTTCGTCGTCGCACTTGTGTCTGTCTGCTCAGGTACGCAGGCGGACATGCTCTTTGTTACGCTTATGAGCTGCGCACTCCACGAACTGGGTCACCTCGTACTCATGACCGCTTTCGGAAGCTCACCGCAGGAAATTGTTGTCTATGGAGGCGGTATCCGCATTACTCCTGATAATAAACAGCTGTCTAAAAATCACGATCTTGTTGTGCTTTTCGGTGGTGCAGCAGTAAATTTTGCCCTCTGCCTGCTAACATATCTAACAAATGGTGGTGGCTTTTTCTGTCAGGTGAATTTTCTGCTTGGTGCGCTAAACCTGCTGCCATTTCGCTATTTTGACGGCGGCAGGATACTCGCCTTGCTTGCCAATGGCAAGGTCTGCGAGTTTTTCAGAGCGGTGTTTATACTACTCTCAGCGGCGGCTATGATACATATGATACTCCACGGCACCGTCAGCATATCCTTCGCCGCAACTTTCTGCTTTATCGTCCTCTCCGAAGTCATATATTAACACTTTGCTTATTGCTTTTGTAATAAATTTTTGGTATAATAATATGAAATGCTTATGTATCTGTAGGGGAGAACAGTGTTCGCCCGTTTCACCTCACTTTGTGTATTGCTTTCGCTTTGCTGGGTGCGGTGAGATAGTACAGACATTCAATATCGGAGGATAAAACGTTGGAAGAACTGAAAAAGAAAATAGAAAAGCTGCTGCTTAAAGTGCAGCGTCCGTCAAGGTATATAGGCGGCGAGGTGGGCAGCGTGGTGAAGGATAAGGACAAGGTGGACGTGCGCTTTGCCTTCTGTTTTCCTGATACTTATGAGGTGGGTATGTCACACCTGGGCATGAAGATACTTTATGGTCTGAAAAATGCCCGTGAAAATTGGTGGTGCGAGCGTGTCTTTATGCCTGAGGAGGACTACAACAAGCTCATGCGTGAGAACGATATCCCTCTTTACGCACTGGAGAGCCTTGACCCTATAAAGGATTTCGACTTCATCGGCTTTACGCTCATGTATGAGCTTTCTTATAATAATGTGCTTGAAATGCTCGACCTTGCAGGCGTTCCGGTGCTTGCAAAGGACAGAACTGAGCTTACACCACTTGTTATCGCAGGCGGTCCGTGTGCCTGCAATCCTGAGCCTATGGCTGACTTTTTCGACCTGTTCATTCTTGGCGAGGGTGAGGAAGTCAACGTTGAGCTTCTTGAACTTTACGAGAGAATGAAGCCTTTGAAGCCTACTAAGCAAGAGTTTCTAAGAGAAGCCGCAAAGCTGGAGGGCGTTTATGTTCCGTCTTTCTATGACGTTGATTACAATGAGGACGGTACCGTGAAGTCTATCACGCCAAACGTCCCTGAGGCACCTGCTAGGGTCAAAAAGCGTGTTATAAAGGACTTTGACAAGGTATATTACCCAGAGGGATTTGTTGTGCCGTTCACTCAGATAGTCCATGACAGAGCGGTGGTTGAGGTACTGAGAGGGTGCATAAGAGGCTGTCGATTCTGTCAGGCAGGCTTTATCTACCGCCCGTTCAGAGAGAAAAGCATCGACACCATAAAGAACGAAACTAAGTCCCTTTGCGAGCAGACAGGCTATGAGGAGGTTTCTCTTTCGTCACTGTCAACAAGCGACTATACAGAGATAAACAAGCTTTTGGAAAATCTTGTGGAATACACCGACGGCGAGCAGATAAACCTTTCACTGCCTTCGCTGCGAATAGACAATTTCAGTGAAGAGCTTTTGGAGAAAATAAAGTCCGTACGAAAAAGCGGTCTGACCTTTGCTCCTGAAGCAGGCACTCAGCGTCTGCGTGACGTCATAAACAAAAACATAACCGAGGACGAGATAATGCGTACCTGTCGCACTGCCTTTGAGGGCGGTTACAGCACTGTAAAGCTTTATTTCATGCTTGGTCTTCCAGAGGAAACGCTGGAGGACGTTGAGGGTATCGCAAAGCTTGCACAGAAAGTCCTTGACCTTTATTACGAAACACCAAAAGAAAAGCGTGGCAAGAGCGTGCAGATATCAGTTTCTACTGCAACATTCGTACCAAAGCCTTTTACTCCGTTCGAGTTCGAGCCACAGGCAACTCCCGAGGAGATAAAAGTGAAACAGGAACACCTTTTCAAAAGTCTTACAAGCCGTAAGATACGCCTTAGCACTCACCAATCCTATACATCTATATTGGAAGCAGTTCTTGCAAGGGGTGACAGGCGTCTTGGTAAGGCGATATACACCGCATGGAAAAAGGGTTGCTATCTTGACGGCTGGGACGAGCATTTCAAGGCTGACAAGTGGCAGGAAGCATTTGAGGAGTGCGGGCTTGACACAAGCTTTTACGCACATCGCAGACGTTCTTATGACGAGATAGCGCCGTGGTCGCACCTTGATTATCTTGTGAGCCACGAGTTTTTCGTTCGTGAGAACAAGAAAGCACATCAGGCAGTGACTACAAGAAACTGCAAAGAGGGCTGTTCAGGCTGTGGCATAAAATGCGAATACGGAGGTGTTTACTGTGGCAAACGCTGAGCCGAAGAATGTAAATCTCCGTTTGGAGAGATTTGAATACAGAGCGGTATTTTCAAAAACAGGCAGGGCGAAATACATTTCTCATCTTGACCTTATGAGAGCCTTTCAGCGAGTGTTCAAAAGGGCGCACCTGCCAATATGGCACACTCAGGGTTTCAATCCTCATGTGTACATAATGTTCCCGCTTGCATTGCCCCTTGGCACTGACAGCAGGGTAGAGATAATGGACTTTGCTCTCACTGAGGATATCCCATACAGCGAGGTCTTGGAGAGAATGAATGCACAAACGCCTGTTGGTCTGGAGATAGTGAGCGTTTCAAAGCCTGAGCATAAGCATACCGATATTACAGCGGCGGAGTATGTGGCAAGGCTGAAAACAGATAAGAGCGTACATGAAGTGGCGGAGCTTTTCGGCAAGTTCATAGCACTTGACAAGATAGAGATAGAAAAGCGAACCAAGAAAAAGACTATCAATCTTGTGGATATAAAGCCACATATCACAGTGCTTGACAGCAAAGAGCTAGAGGACAGCTTTGAGGTGACATTAAAGCTGCCGTGCGGAAGCTCATTCAATCTTAATGTGAACGTAGTCATAGACACGTTCTGTGAGCGTTATGGTATAGAAATATCGGAAATTTATACAGAACGTACAAAAATACTCATGACAAATGGCGAAAATTTTATATAAATATCCTTGCAAAAGGTTTTGAGATGTGGTATAATATTAAAGCATTTGAATTACCGTCGGTTCTTCCGACGAGAGTTAATGCCACGCCTTTGAACGAAAGGCACGACATTAAAGCGGGCAGTCCTCTGGCTTTGCAGCGATAGCTGCCATAAAGCGAATGAATGTCTGAAAATATTAAGGAGGAATTTAAAGTGGACGCTTTAAAGCAGATTTCTAATTCAAGCCTTAAATCCGAGGCACCTGTTATCAATGTTGGTGATACAGTAAAGGTACACGTAAGAATTACAGAGGGTGACAAGTCCAGAATCCAGGTATTCGAGGGCACAGTTATCGCTAAGAAGCACGGTGGAATCCACGAGACATTCACAGTTCGTAGAGTAGCTCACGGCTGTGGAATCGAGAGAGTTTTCCCTGTTCATTCACCTGTAGTTGAAAAGGTAGAGGTTGTACGCAGCGGTAAGGTTCGCCGTGCTAAGCTCTATTATCTCCGTGACAGAGTTGGTAAGGCAGCTAAGGTCAAGGAAGCTATCAGATAATTCTTTCTATAAAAACGAGTCGGCTTTGGTCGGCTCTTTTTTTTATATCCACGACTGAGTTGTTCGCACGATATACGGTAGGGGCGAACAGCGTTCGCCTGCATATATCGCCCGACAATTTTATGATATTCGTACATTCGTTATATTTTCACAAACCATGTAGGGCGTCGTCCCCTACAGTTCTGAATTTGTACAAGTTCTGAGCATGGGCGAACACTGTTCGCCCCTACAGATTATTTGGGATAGTTTGTCTTGCCGCAAAATCACATGACATTTCACCGTCACATTGCACAAAATGTCGATATTCGATTTGTGCAAACAAATGATTTATATTTTAATTTGGCAACATTTCTGCAATTGTTGCATTTTTTATGCAACAAAACGCCTTTTTTTCTGGATAAGTAGAGGGGGATAATTACCTCTGCTTCACAGAGAAAGGACGATAAAAATGGCAAAGAATTTTCACACAGACAACAAAGCGTTCATGCTTTACAAAGACTGGGAGGACATTTTTCAGGCGCTTGACAGCAGCGAAGAGATAGGCGAGCTTGTCATGGCGCTGTTTGCTTATGCAAAGAGGGGAGAAACACCAAAGCTGTCAGGCGGAGCAAAGATAGCGTTTCTTATGATGAGGGCTGCTATCGAGCGTGACGGCATTGCATGGGAAGAGATGTGTGCTCAAAGGAGCGAGTGCGGTAAAAAGGGCGGCAGACCTAAAAAGTATGATGAGTCAGGGAATACTGATGAAAAAGCTGAGCAGACAGCTGCATCAGCAGATAATGCAGAAGAAAAACCTCAGGGTATAAATGATACCGCAGAAATACCAAAAGCTTTTTCACAAACCAAAAGGTTTTCAGAAAAAGCAAAAAAAGCTGATAAAGATATAGATATAGATAAAGACAAAGATACAGATATAGATATAGACAATGATACAGATAAAGATACAGATAAAGACAAAGATAAAGCTATAGATAAAGAGAAAGACGCAGGGACAGCGAAGTCTGTCGTCAGGTCTCTCGGCACACACAAAAATATAATGCTCACATCAGAGCAGTATAACGAGCTTGAAAGCAGGTGTCGGTCTGTCGGTCTGTCTTTAGAGAGCTATATATCTAAATTATCTCAATGGCTGTTTACCAAGGGCAGGCACTGCACAGACCCATATCGCATAATCTCAGGCTGGCTTGACAATGATTCAAAGAGAAAGACTGCGGCAAAGCCCAAAGAAAGACAAGGCTGCGATCTGTCGTGGTATGATGACTTTGCCATGAATTTTGATCTGTCAAAGTTTTTTTAGGCAATATCAAAAAGAAATTTATCTCACTGTAGGTTTGTCAATCATATTGGACACTATTATTAA
>UMKO01034877.1_pt1 | contig 36345 bp, 36 predicted proteins | sample 1966311 | NCBI WGS metagenome assembly UMKO01 (sample SAMEA4836178, study PRJEB28245) | human gut metagenome | biome: gut microbiome; material: fecal sample | place: Denmark | collected 2008
CCGACGAAACTAAGTCGGCGGCGTGATAAATTCAAACAATACATTTTTTAATTGTGCTTCGGCGCAGGAGGAAAAATTATGAAACAGTATGACTATCTTATCGTAGGCAGCGGACTTTTCGGAAGCGTTTTTGCCCACGAAGCGACAAAACACGGTAAAAAGTGCCTTGTTATCGACAAAAGAAGCCATCTCGGCGGAAATATTTATTGCGAGGATATTGAGGGCATAACCGTGCACAAATACGGCGCGCATATATTCCACACAAACGACAAGAGAGTTTGGACTTATGTAAACGACCTTGTTGAATTCAACCGCTACACAAATTCTCCGGTTGCAAATTATTACGGAGAGCTTTATAACCTGCCGTTTAATATGAATACCTTTAACAAGATGTGGGGTGTTGTGACTCCCGAGGAGGCAAGAGCCAAAATCGAGGAGCAGAAGAAGCAGGTTACGGGTGAGCCCAAAAATCTCGAGGAGCAGGCAATAAGCCTTATCGGATATGACATTTACAAAAAGCTCATAAAGGGCTATACCGAAAAGCAGTGGGGCAGAGAATGCAAGGATTTGCCTGCGTTTATAATAAAGCGTCTGCCGGTCAGATTCACCTATGATAACAACTATTTTAACGACAGATACCAGGGTATTCCGATAGGCGGCTACAATAAGCTTATCGAAAAGCTGCTTGAAGGAATCGACACCCGTCTTGATACCGATTTCTTAAAGGACAGGGAAGCTCTTTCCGCCCTTGCGGACACCGTTGTCTACACGGGCCCCATAGACCAGTATTACGACTATCGCTTCGGCAAGCTCGAATACCGCAGCCTCCGTTTTGAAAACGAACTGCTTGACTGTGAAAACTATCAGGGTGTAGCCGTTATGAACTATACTGACGAAAAGACCAAATTCACAAGAATTATAGAGCACAAGCACTTTGAATTCGGTACTCAGGAAAAGACGTATATAACAAGAGAATATCCGTCCGAGTGGCAGGAGGGTATGGAGCCGTATTACCCCGTAAACGACGAAAAGAATCAGTCGCTTTACAGCAAATACAGCGACCTTTCAAATGGCGAGAGCAATATTATTTTCGGCGGCAGACTTGCCGAGTATAAATATTATGATATGGATAAGGTCATAGCTTCGGCTTTGGCGGTAACAGATAAATTATTTTGAGCGAGGAACGGTCAAAGGCTATGAATGATATAAAAGTTAGTGTTATAATGCCTGTTTACAACGTCGAAAATTACGTTGGCAGGGCTATCGAGAGTATACAAAATCAGACCCTTACCGATTGGGAATTTTTTGCCGTAGACGACGGAACTCCCGATAACAGCGGTAAAATCTGCGATGAATACGCCGCAAAGGACCCGCGTATAAAGGTTATCCATAAGGAAAACGGCGGCGCTCCCTCGGCGAGAAACGTCGCCATAGATAAGGCTGTCGGAAAATATATGTATTTTATGGACTCCGACGACTGGGCTGAAAAAACCATGCTTCAGGATATGGTTGATTTGGCCGAGAAAAACGATTTGCAACTCGTTGTTTCGGGTTACTATATCGACACATATTACAGTGACACCGAAAAATTCACGCAGGAGCAGGTCTACAAGGATAAGATATACAAAACTCAGGCTGAATTCAGAGCCGACGCACACAACCTTTTTGACCGCAATCTTCTCTACACTCCGTGGAATAAGCTCTTCTCGGGCGATTATATAAGAGACAACAAGCTCTATTTCCCGCAGACCTTCTGGGATGATTTCCCCTTTAACCTCTCCGTTGTGCGCGACGTTGAGAGAGTCGGCGTGACGTCAAATAAGTATTACCACTTTATCCGTCAGAGAGCCGAGTCCGAAACCGCCAAGTACAGAAGCGATATGTACGAAAAGCGCGAGGAGGAAAACGAGTGGATGAGAGAGCTCTATGAGCACTGGGGAATTATGACTCCGGAGATAGAGGAATTTCTCTCGAGAAGATATATTGAGCGCATAGTCGGATGCGTTGAAAACGTTACAAACAAAAACTGCGCCTTGCCTGCCGGCGAAAAAAAGGCGCAGATAAGAAAGATGATAAACGATCCCAAGGCGCGCGCGGCGGTTTCGGCGGCTGTGCCGAAGTCAAAGTATATGAAGCTTATGCTTATACCGATTAAGATGAAGAGCACCGCGCTCACATATCTTGAGGGCAAAGTCATTTCTTCCGTTAAGTCGGGCAATACAAAGCTTTTCGCAAAGCTCAAAGCGGGAAGATAAAAAATCCGAAAGGCTGTGAAAATATGAGCGCACCGTATTTCAGTGTTATAATGCCGGTTTACGGCGTCGAAAAATATCTCAGGGATACGCTTGACAGCGTTCTTCGGCAGACTTTTGCCGACTTTGAGCTTATACTCGTCGACGATTGCTCCAAGGACGGCAGCGGCAAGATATGCGATGAGGTTGCAGCCTCGGACGGCAGGGTTCGGGTTATCCATAAGGAGAAAAACGGCGGAGCGAGCAGCGCGAGAAATCTCGGCACAAAGTCCGCTTCGGGCAAATATCTCTATTATATGGATTCCGACGATAAAATAGACAGCGATATATTTGAAAAAATGTATTCGGCTTCGCGTGATGCTTCTCCCACGGTTGTGATGTTCGGCGCGGTGGAGGAGTATTACGACAAGACCGGTAAGCTGTATATGACAAATCCCGTGTCATATGAGAGCAAAGCTCTCTCGGGTAAAGAGAATGTGGCAAAAGAAGTAATTAAAATCGAAAACACCACGCTTTTCGGCTACCTTTGGAATAAGATTTATCTTAAAGACGCGGTGTTTTCCTCCGAAGTTACATTTTGTGATATGCCGCTTAACGAGGATTTTAAATTTAATATAGATTTCTTCAGATATGTTGATTCCATGGTAATTCTTGACGACACGGCATACCACTATGCCAAGAGAGACAATCAAAGCCTTACGTGCCGCTTTGTCAAAAATTACTTTGAGCTTCAGGAAATGCGTATAAACGAGCTGCTCGGTTTTTACCGTGAAAACGGTATGTGTGACGGAGATATACTTAAAAATCTTGCCGGCATATATGTCAGAAGCGTATTTTCGGCTCTCGAAAAAAATAATGACAAACGCTCCGGAATGTCCGGGAAAGACAGAAAAGACTGGCTCAAGGCTCAGCTTAAAAGTGAGCTTTACAAGGAGCTTATGCCTTACGCCGAGCCTGACAGCAGGCTTGTAAAAATTATGGCGAACCGGCTTAAAGGCGGAAATACAGGCGTGCTTCTTTTCGCGGGCAAATTTATTGCGGCGGTCAAAAAAAGCTTCCCGTCGCTGTTTTCGGGGCTTAAGCTAAAAAAATAATGTGGAGGGCAAACAGTTGAAAAAGGTGCTTTTCGGCTATATTATGAACGGAAAAGCCGGCGGAATTGACAAGTATATGCTCAACTTTTTTGAGCACTTTTCCCCGGGTGAGGTGCATTTTGATTTTCTCACAACACAAATAGATAATGAGCTTAAGGAAAAGCTTGAGAGCAAGGGCGCGGGGCTTTTTGAAATACCGACTCTTAAAAATCCGCGTGCTCAGTATAAGGCGATTTGCGATATAATAAAGAAAAACGGATATGATACCGCATATTTCAATATTTCTACCGCGATATGCTATCCGGGACCCAAAGCGGCGCACGACTGCGGAGTAAAAAAGGTTATCATACATTCTCACAGTGCGTGGTATGACTGTTCAAACCCGAAAAAGCGCGCGCTTATGATAAAGCTAAATAACCTTTGCCGAAAATTCCTTTATAAATACGGAACCGACTTTTACGCCTGCTCGGCTCTTGCGGGTAAATGGATATTCCCCGAAAAAATCGTCGGGTCGGACAAGTTTAAGCTCGTAAAAAACGGTATTGACCTTGCAAGCTTTACGTATTCTCCCGAAAAGAGGGAAGCAATGCGCGAAAAACTGCAATTGCAGGATAAATTCGTCATAGGCAGTGTCGGAAATTTCCTTTATCCCAAAAATCACGATTTTATGGTGCGTGTATTTTCCGAGCTGTGCAAAATCGACAGCGACGCACGCCTTTTACTCGTCGGTGACGGCTTGCTTTTTGACAATGTAAAGGAGCAGGTAAAGAGCCTCGGCTTAGCGGACAAGGTTATATTCTCAGGCAGGCAGACCGATGCTTATAATTATATGATGGCTATGGATATATATCTTATGCCGTCGCATTTCGAGGGCTTCGGCATAGCCGCTGTGGAGGCCGAAGCAACCGGGCTTATGTGCTGCCTGAGCGATCATATACCGTCCGACGCCGTGATAACGGAAAACTGTGTTACCCTCTCGATTGACAAAGACGGTGACGCAAAGGTTTGGGCGGAAAAAATAGAAAAAGCCAAGGGCTATAAACGGATTGACCGTACCGATGAAGTACGGAGAGCCGGATATGACCTTTCAGCGCAGAATTTTTATGAATTGGTGTGAGGAGTTAATATGAAAGAAAGTATACTCAGGAAGGGGTCGCAGGCGACCGGCTTTAAGCTGCTTTTCCTTGCGCTTACACTGCTCTCGTTCAACGGCCTTACGGCAAACCGCTCGGCACTTACCTTGATTGCATATGCGGTAACGGCGGTGGGTGCGGCGGTACTTGTAATAAGAGTCGTCTGCTTCAAAAAATACTTACATGCAAAAGGTTTATTCTTGCTTATTGCATTTTGCGGAAGCTATGCGCTGTCGGCGCTGCTTACAAGGCAGTACGGGCTGTCGGAAAACGCAAAGGCACTTGTTTGGATGGCGTTCCAGTATTTTATACTGTACACTTATGACACCACGTCCGACGGTACCGCGGAGAAAAAGGAATTCTACATAATTTCACACTTCTTTATGGCGTATACATTCCTGGCTGTTGCGGCGGGAACGGTTATGCTCTTTGCCGATTACTATTCGTATACGGAGGTAAACGGAGTAGTCGTAATTCTCGGATTCCTTTGGAACAGGCTTTGGGGTGTGTATTCCGACCCCAATTACGGTGCAGTATTCTCGGCAATAACCATAATAATGAGCCTGTATTTTTACAAGGACGCAAAGAAGCCGTTAAAGGTTTTGTACATCATAAATATCGTTTTACAGATATGCTATATAGCTTTTTCGGATTCGCGAACCGGTATGGTATCGCTGTTCTGCGCGCTTTTGGTCTATGTGTATCTCACCGCGCTCAGGAGCAAAAAGCTCGAAGCAAAAAAAGCGTTCGTAAGGGGCGTAATATGCGTTTTGCTTGCTGTTACAGCGGCAGTCGCATCCTTTGCCGCGATAAAGGTTGTGTCGGTTTCAACCTCCGAATTCAAGAAATGGCAGTATGAGCACATCATAAGCAGCGATAAGGATAAAACCGATGCTCAGAAGGAAAAGGACAAGCAGAAGCTTGAGATCGGCCGTCAGAGTAACGACATAAACGGTGACGTGAGCAACCGCCGCTTTGCTATTTGGGGCAGCGGACTCGAAATATTCAAAACGAAGCCGTTAACCGGCGTAACCTTCAGGAACTATGTTCCTTATGCCGAGGATAAGCTCCCCGACACTTATCTTGTCAACAATGATTTTATTGAATTCCACAGTATGCACAACAGCTTTGTCGACATACTTGTAAGTCAGGGCATTTTGGGCGTTGTGATTATCGCGGCATATATAATATTGGTGTTGGTGCTCATATTTAAGAATTTCTTTAAATTTAAGGACGAAAAATACAAATATAATACCGCTCTGCTCAGCATTATAGCTCCGATATTTGCCTCTATGATGTTCTATTCGGAGACGTTTTATATGAACACCGGCGGAGCGTTCCTCTTCTGGCTTACGCTCGGCTATCTCGTTCAGTCCGTCACATCAAAGAATTCCGAGGCAAAGGAAATAACGCCGGGCAAATAAATTTTTAAATCGTATTGTTTCGGAGAGAATAATACTGCTTCACGGAACTTATTATTGAGGTGAAAATTATGGATAAGCTTCTTACGGTTGTAATACCGTCGTACAATGTCGAAAAATTTTTGAATCAGACGCTTGACTCGTTTGTTTGCGACGAGGCTGTAATGAAAAAATTCGAGGTTATCGTGGTTGACGACGGCTCAAAGGATAACACCGCAAAAATAGGCAAGGAGTACGCCGATAAGTACCCCGATACATTCAGAGTTATCTCAAAGGAAAACGGCGGTCACGGCTCCACCATTAACTGCGGTATTCGCAATGCCGTCGGCAAATACTTTAAGGTTGTGGACGGTGACGACTGGGTCAACACCGCTGATTTTGTGAAGCTCGTCGAGGATCTCGAAAAAATCGAATCCGAATATGTGTTTACAAACTATAATGAGTATTATGACGACGTCAACCGCCAAAAGGCTGTTGATTTTCCGCAGTTCAAAGACGGTACGGAATATGACTTCGCCGATGTTGCAAACAAGGTTTATATACCTATGCACGCCCTTGTGATAAAGACGAGCGTGCTTAAAGATAATAACATTGTTATTGACGAAAAGTGCTTTTATGTGGATGTCGAATATGTTATGTTCCCGGTGCCCTTTGTAAACAAGGTGACATTCTTTGACCTGCATGTTTATATGTACAGGCTTGCACTCTCAACTCAGAGCGTGAGTATCCTCGGTTTCCAAAAGCATATAAACGACCATCTCAGGGTTACGTTCCATATGTTTGACTTTTACAGGGACTATATTTCCTCGGATAAGGCAGACAGCGCAAAAGCGGATTATATGAGGACCTGCATAGCAGACCTTATAATTACGCAGAGCGCAATATATTCGAGCTATCCCGACAGCGATATGGAAAACAGAAAACGCTTTATGGAATTCGACCGCAAGGCAAAGGAATTAAGCCCCGAAATATATGAGCTCAGCTCCGTTAAGAGCGGAAAATTGCGTTTGCTTCGCAAATATAATTTCAAGCATTACAGGCTCATACAGTCGCTCAGCCGTCTGCACTTCAAAATGACAAATAAATAAAACACATATTGCTTAAAAGCCGTTCGCACTCGTAGTTTTTCAAAGGGTGCGGACGGCTTTTGTCTGTCATCCGATTATCAGCTTTTCCCCGACGTATATGAGATTCGGATTTTTAACGGAGTTCAGCTTTACCAGATTTTCAACGGTGGTGCCGAATTTCCTTGATATTCCCCAAAGCGTGTCGCCGCGCTTTACCGTGTAAATTACGGTTTGCTCTGAGCGGGCAGAGGGTATTTTAAACACTTCGCCCGCATATATGAGGTTCGGATTTTTAATGCCGTTAAGCGCGACTATGCTGTTTATGCTTGTGCCGAATTTTCTCGATATTCCCCAAAGAGTATCGCCGCGTCTTACCGTGTAAAGCGTGTATCCGGAGCTTTCCGCGGACGTCATATGGGGGATTATAAACACTTCTCCGACGTATATAAGATTGGGATTTCTGATGTTGTTTGCGTTTACGACAGCCGACACCGTAACGCCGAATTTCTTTGCAATCCCCCAAAGCGTGTCGCCGCGTTTTACCGTATATCTTACGGGCTCGGGCGACTTTGTGGGCGTAGCTTCGCTTGCGCCGTTTAAAAATACCGACGAAGTAAACCTGTCGAGGTCAACATTGCCGTAAATCCCCGGAATTTCGCCGCGGTCGCTGTACTGAAATCCCGCATAGCTCTGCCAAATATTACTTGTGACATACGGTTCTTCCGCGTCATAATCGGCAACCCAGAGCGGAAACTGCGCAAAATTCCAGTCCCAGGTTTCCGAGGCGTTGTATGCGTCGGTGTAAAGAATCGGCACTATTCCCGTAAGCTCTCGGAGCTTTTGCATAAATGCGAGCCCCACAATATTTATGCCGTTTTTCCCGAGGCTGCCGAATTCCTCAAAATCCATGGCAGGTCTTGCGGCAAAGGTTTTTCCGCTTATAAGCTCGGCAAAGCGCGTTGCCTGCAAATATGCCTGCTCTGTATTTCGTGCGGTCACAAAATAGTATGCGCCGCATTTAAGACCGGCCTTTGTCGCGTTGGTGTAATTTTCCTCGAATTTCGGGTCGGTTACGGAAAAACCGTATCCCGCTCTTATATATACAACTTCGATTCCGCTGTTTTTAACCTGTTCAAAATCTATATCTCCCTGATAAACGCTGACGTCTATTCCCGAAAAAACCTCGTCGGTGTCGGCGGAAATTGCCGAAACATGCAGCACAGATGCCGAAATCGCAACAAGGAGCATTAAAAGAAAAGATAGAATTCGTTTTGCACGCTTCATAAAAAAATCACAGCCTTTCTGGTGTTTAAAGCCTCAATGCATTATATTTTAAACAGCACGTGAGTGTGACTTTGCTTGCCTGCCGTAAGGACGATGCCCTTGAAAAACCACGGTATCGGCGATAAAATAACGCTGAAATAAAAAATTCGGAAGCGAGAAAAATGAAACTTGCGATTTTGTATCAACAAAACGAACCGCCTGCAAAAGACGACACAAAGGAGCTTGCTAAAATAAAAGAGGATTGTGTTGCCGCATCACAGGCTTTAAAAATAAAAGGGCTTGTACGCATCGACTGCCGCGAGGATAAAAACGGTGTGTTTAAAATATTTGATTTTAACGCGAAGCCGAATATCACCGGCGGTGTTCGTCCGCACAGAAAAAATCAGGATTGCCTCACCATGACAGCGGCGCGTGCCGCAGGACTTACGTACCGCGACCTGCTTTTGAAAATGCTCGGAACCGCCTGGACCGTGTAAGCCGAAACGCCACCGTTTTATGCACCGCCGGGGTGCGCCGAATAAAAAAGCACTCAGCCTTACGCTGAATGCTGCCGCCTCATTCGTCAAACCGTTTCTGTCGCATGCAACCGCTGCGGTTATGAGCTTGGGATGGTTCGTATCGAAATCCATATACCAAAAAATTTCCTTTTTCATGTTGCTTATCCTTTACATCAAAAGAATACCGATTTTCAACCCACTGTATGCACGGTCTCATGATAGCAAGCGGTATGTCCTGCTTTTGTCCCACGCCTGCTTGTAAAATCAAGGAGAGTCTGATAAAATTAAAAAGGGTGACCAACAGCAAGACCGGAGAATTGGAGGAGAGCTACATCCTTTCGGATTTTTACCTCAGCCGGGAATTCACCGATGGGGAGCTGCGGCTGCTGATCGACAGCTTGCTGTTTTCTCGGCACATTCCGTACAGCCGGTGCCGGGAGCTGGTGAAAAAGCACGTTTATATGTATTCCGGCGGCAACTGCCGGGCGGTGTTCCGGGTCTGTCGGGCGATGATCGGCAATGTAATCGATCTGTCCGGCAAGGATGTGGTGTTTTCTGACGAAACAGAGGAATCGGTGACCGTTTCGGTCTACACCAACGAGATGTCCGCCGCCCACTTCGCCCCGGATGTGACGGTACTGGAACCGAAAAAGCTGCGGGAAAATGTAAAAAACCAGTTGCAACAAGCACTGGGAAAATATCAATAACGGGAGGAATCACAATATGAGCAATCAGCAAGCTTTGCTGGATTTTTTGACATACAGTTACTTCAAAATTATTCCGGAAGAGATTTACAGAGACGGTGGCGAAACCGATTATTCGGGCTATTGCATCAAAAAAGCAATTATGAAAGCATATGAAGATGCCACAAATGAAGGTGCATACAATACTCTGTTCAAGAAAACTATAGGAGCAGAAAAGTTAGACAAACTAAAAGCTGCTTCTGTAGTGGCGAGAAAAGATTCTGCACAGTTCCTTCTTTCGCAAATTCAAAAGCTAAGCTCATTCGCAGGCGATTATGATGAATGGCACAATGAGACCTGCAAAGGGCTCCGTGATAATTACAGCGATGTTCTTGAGAATGGCGCCCCTTTTTTTACATACGGAAATGCTCAAAAATGGGTCAATATGAGTATGAAGTACATTTGGATGCTTGGCCTTTTGCCAATAGAAGTTCCAGAAACAGCTCTGCATGTTCCAATTGACAGGTACATTATTGATACCTTGTGGGATGCTAATCAAGACATAGAATTTCCGCTTAAAGAAGGTAGAAACGTGAACCGCAAACGCTCTTATGCAAAGCCATCCGACTATGTAATTGGTTGGAGTCAATGGGAAGAAAAGAACTACTGTAAAACATTCCGAGAAAGCATATCCGGCGATGAATTTACATTAGAGTGGGAAAACAACGCATGGATTCGAGCTGCCGAAAAGAGAAAGAAAGCTGATCTTGATAAGCAGTATGAGCTGTTTTGGAAAAAGTGATTGGATTGCGTTCTGAGGACACCGGGAATTTTCTTCCAGGTGTCCTCTTTTTATCTCACCTGCTTTGATATACTCTCTGTCAGGAGGCGAGACAAATGAACGATGAACTGAAAAAAGAAATCCTATCCCTGTTGGAGTCCCCGGAGCTGCGGGAGTACCTGATGGCACCGCCGGAGAAGCTCAACTGCACGCAGTATGCCGAGATCATCTGCGGCGCACCGGTGAGCCTGTACCGGAAGCGGGAGCTGCTGCTCCGGCTGAAGGCGGAAGCATCCGAAGAAGAGAGACATGACGTGGAGGAAATGCTGTATGCTTTGGATACGGCACGAAAACCGCTGGAAAGCGCCGAACTTTCCGGCATCCGGTTCATCGTGGAGCTCCTTGGATATAATGAGAAAGAGCGCAGCGTAGACACGCTGGACGGGCCGTTCGCCGTGCGGAGTCTGGCGGAGGCGCAGCAGTCCATCCGTGCCTATCGCGCTGAATACGACAATAACTGGACAACGCAGTTCTGGACCATGGAGCTGTATGACTGGAATGTAAAACCACTCTCAGATGGGTTTCCCATTGCGGTACGCACCTACATTCTTTCGCCGGAGGGAGAGCCGCAGTATTTTATACAGCGGCCGAAAATGCCGGGAATCAATCCCCGCTGTGCACGGGCTTTTGGCGGCAACGATCTCATCCTTCCCACGCCATACAAGCCGGGGGATATTCTGCGCATCGACTGCCGTCCCTACACACCGCTGCCGTTTTACTGCCTGCTGATTCAGGTGCGCAGTGGCTGCTGCGGTCTGTGGTGTTTGTTTCCCAATTTGAATGGCAGCATTGGTCAGGGTGCCTTGCTGCACGGGCACTACTATGCCATGGAATATCGGTTTGATTTCTATCGCCGGATCTCTCCCCTGTACCGGGCGGAGCTGTTAACCGGTGAGCTGCCGGAGAATTGCAGCTTCATGAAGCTGCTTTCGGAAAAAATCCATGCAGACCCCGGCTACGGCGATAAAGTCGACGAGGTGCTTTGTGATTTGAAGCTGTGAAACGAGGGAGAGCGAAATGACCGGCAGCCCTGCCGGTCATTTCGCTATTTCCCTGCGTCCGCCTCCGGCTTGCCGGCGTCGGACAGGGCTTCATTTGTGTACACATATTACAAGGTGCTTAGCTGTGTTTCCCGGATTACCTGCTGAAGACGCACCGAGTAGGTATTGGCCGGGAGCTCGATATCGTGGTTGCCCTTTAGGTAGTTGCTGACCGGCCGCAAAAGGCACTGGGCGCCGCTGAGGGGCTTGGGGTAATACTCCGGCTCTCAATAATTGCAGAAGGGAAAATCGTGTCTTGTGATGATATCCCCATGGTATATCCTCTTGCCATGGTGTCATCGCAGCCAAACTCCCGGCAACGAGCCAACTGATTATTCCGGAAAAACAAGAAGCCTTCCGAATACACCGTGGGCGGAAGTTCCTGCCGGATACGCTCCAAATCCCATGTAGAAATATCTGTCAGCACAAAGGACTTCCACACACCGCTTGTAGGGGCATAGACAAGGTCTCCGGCATGGAATGGTGTGGGAAATTCCATCCACATCTCCGTTTATATTCAGGCAGCACGCATCCCCAATGTCATATAGTCAATCACATACTTGCCTACTTTGTACACTTTTTTCAGTCTCCGCTGTGTCTCCTGCCGTCTGCCGTAGCCCATATCCATCACCGTCCCTGCGAAGCATTTCCGCATCCAGCGCCGCTTTCAGCTTGTTGTAAACCAGTTGGTTGGGGTAGTAACGGTAATCCGCAAAAATCCTGATGCCATCCCCATAAAAATGCTCCCGGATTGCTGCGGCACAGGCGGCGCTGCGGCTTTGCCCATACTCGCACTGACAGACAATGTTCCCTCCGTTCTCCATGGTGTCATAAATGAATGCGGCAAGAGCGGGCGCTTCCGGAAAATAAGTGTCGTAGGAAAGGCCGTATTCCTCCAAAATTTCAAGGTCGATGTCATGTAGAGGCACATAAAATACATCCGGAGGCATTCCCCTGTAATCCGGCGGCTGGGATACCTGCCCGGTTCGCTTGGATGGGGGATCATAGAAGCTGATGACGAACGTGTTGCGCGGAAATCCGTCCTGCAGCAGCTTTTCGGCAGCAGAGCGGGATAAAATATATGCCGGCTGATGTTTATCTTTCACGATATGTTGTTCACTCCCTTCTGCAAAAAGAATACCCCATGACATGGGACAAAAACGGGAGATGTCATGAGGTAATATAGATACGAAATAAAGAGAAGGGATGTGCATACAGGATGGATCACAGCAATACGGATACCGGGACACGGGTAGAACTGCACTGCCATACGAAGCTTGGCAGTGTCGGAGCCGTCAACAGTGCGGCAGAAATTATAAAAGCGGCCATAGAAGAAGATATGTCCGCCGTGGCCATCACCGACGTTGGTGTTGCCTATGCTTTTCCGGAGGCAGCGGAGGCCTGCAAATCGCTGTGGAGCGCAACAGCCAAGGAGTGCCGGGCAAATGGAATAGATCTGGGCGCTGAACAGAACTTTTTCAAGGTCATCTATGGGATGGAGACTTGTCTCCTGCGCCCCACGCCGGAATCCCGGGATAAGGGAGGATATTCTATCGTTCTTCTGGTGCAAAACGAAATTGGAAAACGGAATCTCTATCGTTTGATCACCGCTTCGCCCCAACGAGCACCGCTCATCGTGCTCATAACCCGACAAAAAAAGAACTGTCATAAAAGACAGTTCCTAAATGGTTGCGGGGACAGGACTTGAACCTGCGACCTCCGGGTTATGAGCCCGACGAGCTACCAACTGCTCTACCCCGCGATATTAAGTTGTGCCCTCTTTCAGAGTGCCTAACTATTATATTATCATTATATGCGTTTGTCAAGTGTTTTATTTGTATTTTATATTTTTCGGTATGTTTCGGTTTTACAGCGATTAAAAAGGCGGCGACATCTCAAAATAAGAGCCGCCGCACTTTGTAATTTTTCAGTTCTGAAAATTTATCTGCTCGTCTTTTACGGGAGAATAACGTATCAAAGCGGAAGAATCGAGATTTTCGCGATGCATATCAACAGCCGAAATTTGATGATTGTCATACGTTGTGTAATAGTAAATTCCCTTATCTGTATTGCAACAAGATGTGTAAAGCGTAATCTCGTATTTGCCGCTTTCCAGCTTGCAGCAACCCCTTGGCTGGCTTACCGAATTTAGAATATGGAAAAACTGACTTACGCTTTTTTCTTCGCCGCCCTCGGACAGAGAATTTGCCTTGACGAACGCCGCTCTGACAAACCTCGACTGCGAAGAGAGATCTCCGGGAAGTCCGAGCGCGCCCATACCGCGAGAATAAGTCGAGAGATTTATATCGGGAGCAAATGTGTTTTTCGGGTCGGCCGCGCTGAGGCTCATATAGTTGTTTAAATTTTGAAGCTGCATATCAAACGGCGGATTGTTTGTAAGAACGCCTACGGGATTTTCGTAAACTTTAAGTCCGTCCTTTACGGACTCGACTACGATACAGCCGCTTTTGTCGGCGATTATCCAGTGAAGCTGTGCGGCGGGGAGCGACTCGTTAAACGGCGTGTTTGTGATATTTACATTTGAGAGCAATTTTTTCGCTTCGTCAACGCTTGCGCATCGACATAAGAGCCACGGTATAAATTCGCATTGCGCAACGTTGCATTTACCGCTTTTTTCGTTACCGTAATATGCGTTGCCGACAAAATTAAGTCCTGCCGCGGCAAGTCCCTTTTCGTTTGCTGCGTCGTAATAGAGCGGATAATTATCCGCAACATATGCCATACCTATTATGGCATAGTGGCTCTTCAGAGGCTCCGCGAATTTGAATTTAAACGGGTAATTACGCGGCGTTACGGTAATTTCGTCTCCGTATGAAAATTCATAGTCGAGCGTGCGGCCGAAATAAAAATCGTTTGTTTTGTATGTTGCTGCGGTACACATATTAAGTCCTCCCGAAATATTTGATTTTTACAGAGAAAATGCTATACTTGTGTTTGCCCGAAAAACGGAACACTTAAAATATAGATTATAATTGTTTTAATATTATGAACTTTATGAAAACAGATTATGAGTTGAAAAGGTCAAAAAGAAAAACTCTGTCGCTCACCGTGACAAAGGATTTAAAAGTAAGCGTAAAGGCGCCTGTCGGTTGCCCGCAAAAAACGATAGACGATTTTGTTTTATCGCATGAAAAGTGGATAAACGAGCATATAGAAAAGCAAAAGAGCCGCCTTTCTCTTGAAAAAACGCTTGACGAAAAGAGAGTGTCGGAGCTTCGCGCACTTGCCGCCGCGGAATTGCCGCGCCGCGTGGAATATTACAGCGAGAAAATGGGACTTTATCCGACAAGTGTAAAAATAACCTCCGCAGCGACAAGATTCGGTTCGTGCAGCGGTAAAAATTCAATATGCTTTTCATACAGGCTTATGCTTTATCCGCCGGAGGCTGTTGATTACGTTGTTGTGCACGAGCTTGCGCACATTAAGGAAAAGAACCATTCGGCAAGGTTTTACGCCCTCGTGGGAAGGTATATGCCCGATTACAGGGAGAGGGAAAAATTGCTCAAAAAAACACCGAAGCTTTGATTTACAAGGCTTCGGTATTCTTATTTTACATTGAAAATGTCTTGCGCATTTCTTCCTGTCTGCCGCAACAGAATCTGCCCTCGGGGCAGGATGAAATAAAGCAGCTCGGACCGTAGTATTTGAAAATCCCCGGAGCGGCTTTTCTCAAAAGCTCGAGTGCCTCTACCGCATGCGCTCTGATTTCCCACTGAGCTCGTGAGCAGGTGCGCAGCTTCATAAATGTCAGTAATTCGCGAGCATTCATGGTTGTGACTATATCGAGCGTGTTGCCGCTGAGAAGGTAGTACACGAGGCTTTCCTCACTCTTGCCGAGTGTGCGAAGTCTCTCATATTCGGCGGCGTTTTCCTTGAATGCGGTTTCGTATTTAAGAAGCAGCTCGGGGTCTTTTTTGACCGATTCGGGGACGATGTGCCGATTTCTGTCTGCTCTTATCAGTTCGGGAATTTCTATACTCTGCATTCTGTGGCGTGTGAAGTGAGTTATTCCGGAGAGTGAAACGTCATTGAAACGAAGTGTGAAATCCGCCGCCTCGAGCGCTCTCGGCCTTGAAGAGTGAACAAGACTGTAGGTTATTTTGTCGGCAACCGTGTCGTCCGATAAAATACGGTCTATATCCTCGGTTGAAGCGTTGGTGTAAGAGATGAGCGCGCTTCTCTGAACATTTTTTTCGGCGTCGCCTGTGTATGAGAGAAGCTCGACTTTTTTGCCGTTTGTGCGGCGCGGAACGTCGCCGATAAACGAGAGATCGGGGTTATCCGGCATATAACTTTTGCTGCGCTCGTCAAAGCCCGTCATTATGCCGGGAGTGAGCTTTTCCGCTTGCTCTTTCAGTTCAAGACCGAGCTTTACTATTTCGGGGTATTTGCTGCCTCTGCCGTAGAGCATGGCTTTTAACAGGTGCAAAAATTCACGTCCGTTTATGCTGCAAAAGAAGTTGGAAAAAAGGCAGTACGGCAAAAGGAATCTCGCGTCCTCTTTGGGTACGCCGGCCTCGCAGAATTCGCTGTACAGACCGAAGAGCTTTGCCATATGGCTTTTGTAGTTTTCGTCCGCATCATCGGGAATAAAAAATCCCGCATCCGAAAAATCAACGTATCTGCGTGATTTTACGGTGAATGAAGCGAGCCTGAATTCGATGACGAATTGCTCGACAACCGCCGTGACATTTTGAAAGGCGAGATTAAAATATGTATGCTCCACTACCGAATTGTGACCGGAGCGCGTAACCTTGTCGATAAGCTTTGCGTTTTTTTCGCAGTCCTGCGATTTTTGCCATATACCGAGCACGGTGCCCTCCTGCGTAGACACTCTGCCGCCGGCCGAGGTTATTTTTTCGCCGCAGTCGGAAAGGCCTATTATGAATGCTCCGCTTTTATTTAAATCCAAATTATCGAGATTCATCTGTGCGTTTGCCCCTTTTCGATGTTTTACAATATTTTATCACATTATATCGGTTTAGGCAATTTGGAATATTGTGCATTTTTTGTTGTAAAAAATGTAATTGTTTGCTATAATAATTTAGATTGAAAATTAAAAGGGGGAAAAGGTATGTCCGGCAAACTTATAGTTATAGAGGGACTTGACGGAAGCGGTAAATCGACTCAAACGGAGCTTCTTCAAAAAAAACTTGCAGCTCTGTCTGTCGATACAAAAAGAATTAAGCTGCCGGATTACGATGACCCGTCAAGCACGCTTGTCAGAATGTATCTTGGCGGCGAATTCGGAAACAACCCGTCGTGCGTCAACGTCTATGCGGCGTCCTCGTTTTATGCGGTGGACCGCTATGCGAGTTACAGCCGTCATTGGAAAGAGGATTATCTTTCGGGTAAGGTCATTTTAGCCGACAGATATACTTCGTCGAACGCCGTTCATCAGGCGGTAAAGCTGCCGCAGAGCGAGTGGGACGACTATATTAAATGGCTTTGCGATTACGAATACGAAAAGCTCGCCGTGCCGAAGCCCGACAGGATTATATATCTTGATATGCCCGTTGACGTGTCACAGCGACTTATGACAAAGCGCTATGGTGGCGACGAGGTGAAAAAAGACGTCCACGAGGCAAATGTAGAGTATTTGCGTCGCTGTGCAAAAGCGGCGGCATTTGCCGCTGAAAAAATGGGCTGGGAGACCGTGGTCTGCTCCGAAAACGGTGAGCCGCGCCCCATAGCCGATATAAGCGAAGAAATATTGGGTATAGTAAAAAAAGAACTTGGTTTAGGAGAATAATTTTGCTTGAATTCAGAAATCCCGAATTATCGGACAGAGCTTGGGTAACGGGCGTAATGGAGCGTTCGGGCGATATGGCCTGCGAGTACTGCTTCGGTAACCTTTATATATGGGCGCCCGTGTATGAAAATACAATTTGCGAGTATGACGGTATGTTTTTGGCGCGCGACGGCGTAGGCGATCCGATGTATCTTTACCCGTGCGGCGACGGCGATAAAAAGGCCGCCGTAAACGAACTTATACGTTATGCCGAAAATCACGACGGCGCGCGTTTAACCATGTACTGCCTCACTCCGTCAAATGTCCGTGAGCTTGAAGATATGATGCCCGGAAAGTTTGAGTTTACCGAGATGAGGGAATTCGCCGATTACATTTACAATACCACCGATCTTATTGACCTTGCCGGCAGGAAGTACCACGGCAAGCGTAACCATATAGCTTATTTCAAAAATAACCACGATTGGCATTTTGAACCGATAAACGACGGCAATATGCAATTATGTCTTGATATGAACCAGAAGTGGGAGGCTTTAAACCGCGAAAAGGACCCCGATGAAATAGATAGCGAACTTGAAGCCATAAAGCGTGCGTTCTCGAATTTTGACGAGCTCGGGTTCAAAGGCGGAGTTTTATACGCGGACGGTGAGGTTGTGGCTTACACTCTCGGCGAGGAGCTGAACAGCTCGGCTTTTTGTACACATATAGAAAAGGCGTATGCTTCGGTTCGCGGAGCTTACCCGACGGTAAACCGTGAATTTGCGGCAAATATGCTTGCTAATTATAAATTCATAAACCGTGAGGACGATACGGGAAGCGAAGGGCTCCGCAAGGCAAAGCTCTCATATTACCCGGAGATACTTTTGCAGAAGTACCGCGCTTTTTATAAGGGATAAGTTATGGAAATTCGGCTTTCTTCTCCGAAGTACAAAGAAAAGATGTATTCGCTGTGGCAAAGCTGCTTCGGCGACGACAGAGAAACAATCGATATGTTTTTCAAAAACAGCTTTTTTTATGAAAATGCAGTTATCTGCACGGACAAAGCAGAGGTTGTGTCACAACTGTTTTTGCTTCCGGAAAAGCTCTCAATCGGCGAAAAGGAGTATTTTGCATACTATATTTATGCAGCCGCCACCGCAGAGAGCTACAGAAAACAGGGTATAATGGGTTCGCTACTGGAATTTACTTCAGCTCTTGCCGCCGACAGAAAAGCCGATTATCTGTTTTTGGTTCCGGCGACGGAGAATCTTTTTGATTATTACGAAAAATTCGGCTTTTACAAAGCTCTTTATGCCGAAAAAACCGTCTTTAAATTGACCGGCGGTGAGCCGCTCGACATTAAAAGCACCGAGCCGTCGGATATAAAAAAGGCAGCTCTCAAAAGAGAAAAGCTGTTAAAGGGCGTAAACCGTGTAGTGTGGCGAGAAAACGAAATAAAACTGTTTTCGGATTTTCTCGGCGACGACGGCAAAATAGTTTTCGGAGACGATTTTTATGTCTCGTACAGTCCGGCTGAAAACGGTGTTTTTGTCACGGAGCTTCTCTGCGGAGGACCATATGAAAACGCGTTGGACGTTTTGAAAAAAACGGGTGAAAATACGTTTTTTGTCTCTGTGCCGGAGGAAAAATCCGCCGAATTAAAAAATTGCAAACGCACCGCCGTAGGTATGATAAAAAATATCAAAGGCGAGAAGATAAATGACAGCGTGTATACAGGGATAACGCTGAACTGAATGCTTAAAGAAAGGATTGCCGCATTCCCGCGCGGCGGTACAAAAAATGATTTATGTTTTTCTTGCGGACGGCTGTGAAGAGATAGAAGCTCTCACGCCGATTGATGTTCTGAGAAGAGCAAAAAAAGACGTTAAGGTTGTAGGTGTCGGTAAAAAAACAATAGTTTCGTCTCACAATATCAGGATTACGTGTGACGCCGAGACAACCGAGGTTTCTCCGAACGAGGACATAGAGGCGGTTATTTTGCCCGGCGGTATGCCCGGTACTTTAAATCTTGAAAAGTCGGAAAAGGTAAATGAATTTATAGACCGCGCTTCAAGCGACGGAAAGCTTATCTGCGCTATATGCGCGGCACCGTCCGTGCTCGGCCATAAAAATCTGTTGAGGGGCAAAACCGCAACATGCTTTCCGGGTTTTGAAAAAGACCTTTACGGTGCTGTTGCCACAGGCGCTCCCGTAGAACGGGACGGGAACATAATAACTGCGCGCGGAATGGGCGTGGCTCTCGAATTCGGACTTAAAACAGTCGAGGCACTTTGCGGAAGCGAGGTTGCCGAAAGCATAAAAACATCTGTTCAAAGCGAGTGATAAAAATGACGGCTCAAAGTGAGGATAAAGCGTTTTTAAGAAGACGCGCCAAGGAGTACAGAAAATCACTTTTGCCGGAGGAGAAGGCGAGACGTGACAAATTTGTTACGGACAATCTGTTTGCCCTCGATGAATTTAAAAACGCTAAAACCGTTTTGTGTTATGTGTCGTCTTCACGCGAGGTTGACACATCGTGTATAATTAAACAGGCGGTGCTTTCGGGCAAAATCGTTGCCGTGCCGAGATGCGTTGACGCTTTCGGGCATATGGAGTTTTGCCGTATAGACTCTGTTTTTGATCTTGAACCCGGGGCGTTCGGCATAATGGAGCCGAACCCATCATGTGAAATCATGACCGCCTTTGATAACGGTATATGTATAGTACCGGCTCTTGTATTTTCCGAGGACGGATACCGCGTCGGCTTCGGAAAAGGCTATTATGACAGGTTTTTACAGTCGTTTTCAGGCACAAAAATCGGGCTCGCATACGAAGAGCAGATAATAAAGAGAATCCCGCACGACAGTTACGATATTAAATCCGACATAATTGTTTCGGATAAGAAAGTACACAGAGTTTAATGAAAGGAGGAGCGCCCATGGATGACAATAAAAGAACTCCCGATGATTCGTATAGGGACCTTTTGGATATTTATGCGCGTGAGGAAGACGAGCAGAAAAGACCCGAGCTTAAAAATATGGTTGAGAGAAACCGTAAGAGCGACAAAAAGCCATTTAAGCTTGAAATAAAAGACCTTGACTCCGAGTTTACCGACGCTCCGCAAAAAAGACCGCCTGTCAGACGAGATATGCCCGTGCATCACAGTACCGATGCGCCGGAAAGACATAACGCTCACAATGCTCACAAAAGACCGCCGGAAAAACACAAAATTCATAAAAGGCCGCCCGAAAAAAACGGTACGGCACCGCGCGGAATAAGCTATGATGACGAATTCGGTCCCATAATTACACGCGGCGGAAGAAACGGCGGAAATGCCGCCTCTTTCGGAACAGCCTCTTACGAGCAAGCGTCAAAGCAGGGTGCCGTACGTAAAAGACCGCCGATAAAGGGTATAAAGGGAAACGAAAAAGAAATTGCGGTAAGAATAGCCGCATATTTCGTAAGAAACAAAAAAACGTGGATAACGATAGCGGTTTGCGTTGTATGTGCAATTTGTCTGTCGTCGTATCTGATTAGCTGTATGAACGATGTTTTGGCAATACGCCGCGACAGCGAAAACGTTATATCTGTTACAATTCCCGCAGAGACCAACACAAGCGACGTTATCAACATATTAAAGGATAACGGCCTTATAAAGCATAAGCATTTCTGCAAAATGTTTGCAAAGATAATGAATTACCGTGATGACAACTATATGTCGGGTATTTACTATATAACCAAGTCGATGGGCGTTGAGAAGATGCTCTCAACATTTAAATCTCCTCCGTCAACGGGCGAGACCGTAAGGCTTTCGTTCCCCGAGGGCTACACGGTAGACCAAATAGTCGAAAAGCTCGAAAAATATGAGGTTTGCTCAGCTGATGCCATCTATAAGGCCATGAGAGAGGTGGACTTCAGCAGTGAATACACCTTTATTAAGAATGAGCCGAATAAAGAGCAGCGTTACAGGAGTCTTGAGGGTTATCTCTACCCCGACACATATGATTTCTATAAGGGCGAAAATGCCTCGAGCGTTATAAGGACCTTCCTAAACAACTTCCAGAAGAAGTGGACGGACGATTATCAGAAAAAAGCCGATGCGCTCAATATGTCGGTTGACGATATAATAAAGCTCGCCTCCATTATAGAAAAAGAGGCTGCCGATGCGACTCAGATGCCGCTTGTATCGTCGGTGCTTCACAACCGTCTCAATAAGCCGGGGCTTTATCCGTCGCTTCAGTGCGACTCCACGGCGGATTATATCAACGATTATATTGCGAAGAATGTTACAAATGCCACGGAGCTTGCCGCCTACACCTCACGTTACAGCACATATAAGTGCGAGGGTCTGCCCGTGGGTGCGATTTGCAACCCTGGTAACGACTCAATAAACGCGGCACTTAATCCCGCAAAGACCGATTACTACTTCTTCGCGCACGATACCAATAAAAAGATTTATCTTGCGAAAAACGATTCGGAGCGGCAGGCCAATAACATTGCCATACTCCAGGCCAATCAAAAGGCGGCCAAGTCGGCTTCGCAGTAATTTACCAGAGGAGCAATATGAAAAGACGACCCGAATTACTAAGTCCGGCAGGCGATTTTGAACGCTTTGAGGCAGCATTGCGCTTCGGAGCGGACGCCGTCTACCTTGCCGGCAGCTCATTCGGTATGCGTGCAGGTCCGCAGAATTTTCCCGAAGAAGATCTCATAAAAGCGGTAAAGGAAGCGCACGAAAAGGGCGTTAAGGTTTATTTAACGCTTAATACGCTTCCGCGAAACAGCGAAATACCGCTTTTGCCGGACTTTATAGAAATGACTGCAGGTGCGGGAGTGGATGCGTATATTGTAGCCGATATCGGTACTATGGCATACTGCAAAAAGTATGCGCCGTCGGTGCCGCTGCACGTTTCCACACAGGCGGGCATCGTAAATTATCTCACGGCGAACGAGTTTTACAATATGGGTGCCGAGCGAATAGTTACGGCTCGAGAGCTATCTCTGTCGGAGATTGCCGAGATAAGAGCCAAAACTCCTAAGGAGCTGCAAATCGAGTGCTTTGTACACGGCAGTATGTGTATGTCGTTTTCGGGCAGATGCCTTTTGTCAAATTATCTTACCGGCCGTGACGCAAATCGCGGCGAGTGTGCTCAGCCGTGCCGTTGGCAGTATGCGCTTATGGAAAAAACACGCGAGGGCAGGTATTTTCCGGTAAATGAGGAAGAGGACGGCACATATATATTAAACTCCGAGGATATGTGTATGATAGAGCACATCCCTGAGCTTACAGCTGCCGGAATCGACAGCTTTAAAATAGAGGGCAGAGCAAAATCCGCATATTATACGGCGGTCATAACAAATGCTTACAGAGCGGCAATCGACGCTTATATGTGCAGTGAGTCGTGTAGCTTTGTTTTGCCGAGATGGATACTTGACGAGGTGCGAAAGGTAAGCTATCGCGACTACTGCACGGGTTTCTATTTTGATTCGCCACACGAAAAAGCGAATATCAGCTTTGAGGGCGGTTATCGCCGCGAGTGGGATGTTATGGCGGTGGTCGAGGATTGTCGCGACGGCTTTATTTACTGCGAACAGCGAAATAAATTCTTTAAGGGCGACACTCTCGAAAGCCTCGAGCCGGGGAAAAAGCCGCAGAGCTTTGTCGTGACGGAGCTTTTTGATGAAAACGGCGAACCTACTGACAGCACGCCGAGAGCCATGATGAAATTCAAAATACGCTCCGATTTAAAATTTGTTCCCGGAACGATCCTCAGAAAACAAAATATAAAATAAAACACACGCTTCCGTTCAATAATAAAACGGGAGCGTTTTTTGTTTTTTGAGGTGAATTATGAACAAGCGAGTTTGTGCCCTTTTCTTTTTATTGTGTCTGTCGTTCGGCGTGCTTTTTGTAAAAATGGCAGAGCTTTGCGGCGGTAACGTGTCGGATGTCGCCGCATCAAAAAATACCGTCGGCGTGACGGTGGCTTCGTCAAGGGGCAACATTTACGACTGTAAAATGCGTCCGCTTGTCAATTGCGATACCGTTTTAAAGGCGGCGATAAAGCCGTGTGAGGAGTCCCTGTCCTCTATCCGGGTCATTGTCCCCGAAAGCGAAATACCTTCTGTTTATTCGACTTTGTCTCAGGGGAAAATAGCGGTTTGTGCGTCAAATGCCGTTTTTGACGAAAAAAACATAAAGACGGCAAAAACGGTGGTGCGATACGGTGAAAACAGCCTTGCGCCGCACATAACGGGGTATATCGACGGCGACGGAAACGGCGTTTCGGGAATTGAAAAGTGCTACAACGATATACTTTTGTCGTATTCGGGAACTCTGAAGGCAAGGTGCGGCGCGGCGGCTTCGGGGAAATTGCTTGAGGGTGCGGAGATTACATTTTTAAAGGATGGGTATATGTCGGCCGGCGGAGTTGAGCTCACAGTTGACAGAGATATACAAAAGCTGTGTGAATCGGCTCTCGGAAAATTCGGTATCGACAGCGGTGCGGTCGTTGTTCTCGACAGCGCCACCTCCGAAATAAGGGCAATGGCGAGCACACCGACGTTTGACCGAAATGCGCCCGAAAAAAGTTTAAACGACTCATCTTCTCCGTTCCTTAACAGAGCGATAACTCCGTACTCAGTAGGCTCGGTTTTTAAAGCGGTTGTCGCCTGTGCCGCCTTGGAAAACGGAATTCCGACAAGTTACAGCATCGTCTGCAACGGTAAGTACGACTTGAACGGAGAAATATCGTTCGGCTGTTTTAAAAAGACGGGGCACGGCAATATGAATATGTATTCGGCTATGGCGGAGTCATGCAATCCGTATTTTATAAGTCTTGCGCTTAAAACGGGCAAGGAAAACATTTGCGCCATGGGTGAGAATCTCGGGCTCGGTCAAAAAATCGAGCTTGCGGACGGTTGGGAGACAAAGTCCGGTATTATGCCGTCCGCCGACAGCTTGATTTCTGAGGCGGATTTGTGCAACCTCGCATTCGGTCAGGGTAAATTGCTTGCTTCACCGCTGCAAATGTCCGCCGTATATGCGGCGGTGGCAAATAACGGAGTGTATCGCGCGCCCTCTCTTATGAAAGCCGTAACGGATGAGACCGGAAAGGAAATAAAAAGGGCGGAGCTGCCCGTTCCGAGGCGTGTAATGAGCGTTGATACGGCAAAAACAGCTACCGAGCTTTTACGCGAAACCGTTGTGTCCGGCAGCGGAAAAAGGGCGGAAACCGAGTATTTTGACGCCGCAGGCAAAACGGCAACGGCGCAAAGCGGCTGGTTTGACGAGAATGGGAACGAAGTGACGCACTCGTGGTTTTGCGGATTTTTTCCGTATGATTCGCCGCGCTATGTCATCACCGTCTTTAAAGAAAACGGAGCGGGCGGTGCCTTAGACTGCGCTCCGGTGTTTAAATACATTGCCGACGGAATTAAAAGATAACTTGTGCTGATTCGGCACAAAAGCTTTATTTTCCGTTCCGTAATGTTATTATTTTCCCATAATGTATCGGGGGAATGAGTATGAAGAACGAAGGGAAAAACGCAAAACACGGCTTTAAAATTATGACGGCCGTAATTACCGTATGCGCCGTTTTGTGTACGGTGTTTTCCGCGATGTCACTTGTGCTGCAGTATAAAGACCATATTATGCTGAAGAAATACGGAGATTTTGTGTCCTATGAAAATTCGACGAAAAACGCAGACGAAAAAGACGGCTTTTATCTTGTGACCAAGGAAGCAAAAGCCGAAGGTGAGTCCGATACGGCTGCAAACGCCGAAACAGAGAGTGCGGCGGCATCCTCTGCCGCAGGGCAGACTTCGGTCTCGACTCCGGTCGGCGTAAATTCACAAAAAAGCTCCGGTGACGCACAGCCCTCCGAGGGCACATATACAGTAAACGTGAACACCAAAAAAATTCACTCTCCGTCATGCTCCTACGCTATGAGGACGTCCTCGGAAAACAAAAAGGAAATCTCCGCCTCTGAGCTTTCCTCGTATCTCAATAACGGGTACAGCGTCTGCTCCAAATGCAATGCCGGCAGATAGTTCAAATATTCTTTTCGACCCGAAATACTCGACACATCGAAAGAGTTTGTCATCAAACCGTATTGCGCCGACTGCTTCGGAATTTTACGCATAGTCATTTTCAACAATGCAAAAAACGACAAAACAGTGTGCTTTAAAGCCTTAATCTAACCGATTTTACAAAATGAAAAACTTTTTTTGTGAAAAATGCAAACTAAATTTTTAAAATATCAATTTTTAGCTTGCAAAATCTTAAAAGATTGTGTAAAATACATAATATATGATTTGTGAAATTGTATAAAAATGCAGACGGGAAAATTTGTACTGCCGTTTCGGCTTAAAGCAGAGTGCGGCAGGGAGGTTTTCTCCGGAGAAAAAAGATAGATGGAGGTTTTATCAATGTCGAACAGATTGTTCCAGGGTATTGTGCATCAGCTCACAGACAGTATCGACCGTACTATAGGTGTTATAGACGAGTCGGGTACCATTATTTCCTGCAGCGAACTCGGTAAGATAGGTGAGGTGCTCTCAACCGAGGTTACCGCGGTTTTCAGCGGAACGGAGGTTATATCGGTAGACGGGTATTCTTATAAGCCGTTCGGTGCGCGTATGCACCCCGAATATGCCGTATTTGTTTCCGGCGATGACGACCTTGCCTTGAAATATCTCTCAATGCTTGCCGTAACACTCTCAAGCATTAAGCAGTATTATGATGAAAAATACGACCGCGCAAACTTTATCAAGAACGTAATTCTTGACAACATACTGCCCGGTGATATTTATCTCAAGGCGAGAGAGCTTCATTTTAACAATGATGTGTCACGCGTCGTAATTCTCATAAGAATTACCGAGCACATAGATATTTCCGCTTATGATATAATTCAGAACCTGTTCCCGGATAAGACCAAGGATTTTGTAATAAACCTTAACGAGACAGATATTGCCCTTATCAAAGAGGTTAAGCCGAATATCGACACAAAGGATCTCGAAAAGCTTGCACGTTCGATAGCCGACGGTCTCGGAACGGAGTTCTATTCTCACGTTCTTGTCGGCATAGGTACTACGGTTGAGGGAATAAAGGATCTTGCACGCTCATTCAGAGAGGCTCAGGTTTCTCTTGAGGTAGGCAAGGTGTTCGACACCGAAAAAAGCATTGTGAGCTATGACAATCTCGGTATTGCGAGACTTATATATCAGCTTCCCACAACTCTTTGCGATATGTTCTTAAAGGAGGTTTTCAAGCGCGGCTCTATCGACAATCTCGATCAGGAAACGCTCTTTACAATTCAGAAGTTCTTTGAAAACAACCTCAACGTATCCGAAACCTCAAGAAAGCTCTTTGTACACAGAAATACTCTTGTATATCGCCTTGAAAAGATTAAAAAGCTCACAGGCCTTGACCTTCGCGAGTTCGATGACGCAATAGTATTTAAAGTAGCTCTTATGGTTAAGAAATATCTTGATTCAAGCCCCGTCAAGTATTAAAGAAAAGTAATTTTCCGTGCGCTGTTGCGAATGGGCAAATTACACAATGTTACAAGTGCGATTTTGTCTAAAGTGCGCGAATATAATTTACCATATTACAAAATGGTTACAAACTTGACGTTCTATGCTATAATTAAAGGCGGTATTATGAGTGATTACACTCATTTTGCCGCCTATATTTTTTATAGCGGTTGTGTAGAGTCTCTGCCCGTCGGTATTAAACTTTACGGCAGAGTTCAGCGGTGGGAATATTGTGAAAAGCAGAGGTATGTTCTAAGTGATTGAATTTAAAAATGTATCAAAAACTTACGATAACGGGACCGAAGCACTTAAAGATGTCAATATCAAGATAAACGACGGAGAATTTGTCTTTGTGGTCGGCTCATCGGGAGCCGGCAAGAGTACGTTTCTCAAGATAATGATGCGCGAGCAGGTGCCTAACAGCGGTTCTGTTATCATAAACGGTTATCATCTTAACAATTTAAAGAAAAAAGAGATTCCTCTTTTCAGAAGGACTCTCGGTATAGTATTCCAGGATTTCAGACTTATCCCGACCATGACGGTGTTTGACAATGTCGCATTTGCGATGCGCTGCATCGGTGCCAAGGAAAAGGAAGTCAGAAAACGCGTGCCTTATATACTCAGCCTTGTAGGGCTTGCCTCCAAGGCGAGAAATCTGCCGACGGAGCTGTCGGGCGGCGAGCAGCAGAGAGTTGCGCTCGCGCGTGCGCTTGTAAATAATGCGGGGCTTATAATTGCGGATGAGCCTACGGGCAACATCGACCCCGAAATGTCTTACGAAATAGTTGACCTTTTAAACCATATAAACGCAAACGGAACCACCGTGGTAATGGTAACTCACGAGCATAATCTCGTCCGTCATTTCCACCACAGGGTTATTACAATAGAGCAGGGCGCCGTGGTTTCGGACTCCGAAGACACCGAGGCACTTCCCGATGATTACGCCACCATCGAAAGAGATTATGCTTCCGACGCGTCAAATGCGGAAAGAGCGGCGGCAGCCGCGGCTGCGGTTCAGAACATTGCCTCCTCGGAGACGGTGGAGGACCGTGTGGCCAAGCAAAAGGAAGACAGCATAAGCCCGTTTTATGTTCAGCCGAATTCGGACGCCGACCTTGAAAAGTTTATGGCGACATACGGCGTGGATTCGGATTCCTCCGACGATGACGTCGATTACTCAAAGTATCTCGACGCCATTGAAAAAAAGACCGGAGGTGACAACAGGTGAAAGGGACAAGCTTAAAATATCTTACGCACGAGGGCTTCCGCAACGTGTGGGTCAATCGCCTTATGTCATTGGCATCGGTAACCGTGCTTATGGCATGTCTTATAATTATGGGCGCGGGCATAATGATATATTTTAATATTAACAATGTAGTCGACAAGGTGCAGTCGCAAAATGTAGTAATGGTCTATGTTGCCGACGATGCCTCGGAGGACGAAACAACGCAGATAGGTACCTCGCTTAAAGGCATAAGCAATGTTGAAAGCTGCGAATTTGTGCCGAAGGAAGTTGCGTTCCAGGAGCAGATACAGAGCATGGGCGGCGACGCGGCTCTGTTTGAGGGCTTTGACGAAATTCCGCTTCCCGATGCATATAAGGTCACGGTAAAGGATTTGTCACAGTTTGAAAACACCGTTTCTCAGATAAAGCAGATAAACAAAGTCGATTCGGTGCGAGAAAACAGCGACCTTGCAAGCAAGCTTTTGTCTCTTCGCCATGCGGTTTCGATAGTCAGCGTGGGGCTTGTTATAATGCTGTTCCTTGTTGCGCTTTTCATAATTTCAAACACAATACGCATAACGATGTTCTCAAGAAAGCTTGAAATTTCAATAATGAAGGCGGTAGGTGCCACAAATTGGTTCATTCGTTGGCCGTTTATGATAGAGGGTATGATACTCGGCACGATTTCCGGCATAGTATCCCTGGGAGTTCTTTGGGGACTTTATGCAGTAGCCGAAAAAGTGTTCGCACAGACCCTCTCGTTAATCGGCTTTTCGCTCGTGCCGTTCAGCGCGTACTGGTGGCAGATACTTCTCGTATTTGTTGCAATAGGATTGTTTACAGGAGGTTTCGGAAGTCTTGTTTCGATGGCTAAATACCTGAAAGAGCAAGGGAGCGTGGTCTCTGATGACTAAAAACGGTCTCAAAAGAGCTTTGAGCCTTTTACTGTCGGTAATATTTGTTTTTTGCGCGTCCTTTTTACCGGCTTCCGCGGCGGATTCCAAGGAGGATTTGAAAAACAAAATCGCGGCTGCCGAGGCAAAGAAAAAACAGAATGAGCAAAAAATAAAGGATTTGCAAAATAAAATCGACGGTGCCAAAGAGTCAAACGGCTATTCCTCGGAACAGATTGATGCTTTGCAGGAGCAGCTTGACACGTACCAAAGTCAAATAACGGAGCTTAACAGTCAGATAGGCGACAAAAACGCCGTTATAAACGATTATCAAAAAGAAATAGATTCTCTTCAAAAGAACATAGACGAGGCAAGCGAGAGCATAGAAACTCAGACAAAGACCGTAAACGATACATATAACCTTTTAAAGGAGAGACTTCGCGCGGCATATATGGCAGGCGAAAGTTCCACTCTTGAGGTGCTTCTTACGGCAAGTGATTATGAGGGCTTCCTCACAAGGCTTGAGCTTTTAAGTAAAACCACAAAGCATGACAGGCAGCTTATGAAATCTTTGCAGGATGATATTGCAAAGCTGAACGACACAAAGGAGCTTCTGTCGTCAAATCAGCAGGAAGTAAAGGCTAAGCAGACCGCCGTAGAGTCAGAAAAGGCGGATATTGTTTCGTCTAAAACGCAGGTGCAGTCGCTTTACAATACCGTAGATTCAAAGCAGTCTACCCTTGAAAAGCAGGTTGCACAGCGAAATGCATATATCTCGTCTCTCAGCGCAGGCTCCAAGGAATTAGAAAACGAGAATAAAAAAATACAGGCTGCGAAAGACAGCTACGATAAAAAGCTTGCGGAACTGGCGAAAAATGCGTCGCAGGGCACCGGCGAATTGCCAAAGCCCGGCGGTAATACAGGCGGAAACACGGGCGGCAATACGGGAGAAAATACCGGTGGAAATACAGGCGGTTATACGGTATCTCCCAAGGGTATGATTTGTCCGCTTCAGTATTCAAACGTAACCATATCGGCAGGCTGGTACGGCTACCCGGGTCACAAGGGTATTGATTTTACCACAAGGGGTGCAACCGGTAATACATACGGTAAGGAGATCAGAGCCGCGGCTGACGGTAAGGTTCTTTCTGCCGAATATCATTCGAGCTGGGGCAATAACGTCTTTATTGACCACGGCAACGGCGTTTGCACAAGATACGCTCATTGCAGCGTTATGAAGGTAAGCAAGGGGCAAACGGTAAAGCAGGGGCAGGTTATAGCTCTTGTAGGCAATACGGGTAACGTAAGTCCCGCGCCGACGCCGGCAAATCCGCATGCCGGGGCTCATCTGCACTTTGAGGTCTGGATAAACGGCACAAGGGTAAATCCCGCGCCGTATCTTCCGTAATTTTTAAAGGGGTAAATCCGGTATTAAAGGAGTTCTTTTTATTTTGAAGCATCAGAAGAAAGCATTTATACGCATTATTTCCGCTACATTAATAACAGCTATGCTGTTTTCCGTGACGTCGTTTTCGGGCTCGGCTTCGTCAGTGCAGGATCAGATAGACGAGCTTGAAAGCAAAATAAATGCCAATAATAATAAAATCAGCGATAATAAGGCGTCCGTAAACGATTTGCTCAATCAGATTTCCGATATGCAGGCTCAGCTTGATGTTTACAACGCCAAGATAACCGACCTTAACAAGCAAATAGCGGCAAAGGATGAAATTATCAACAACTATCAGGCGGAAATCGACAGACTTCAAGCCGAAATAGACGCCGCAAATATTCAAATAGAAACACAGACAGCCGCTGTCGACGTAACATACGACGTACTTAAAGAGAGACTTCGCTCGGCATATAAGGCAGGCGAAAGCTCGGCGCTTGAGGTACTTCTCAGCTCCGGCGACTATGCGAGCTTTTTGACAAGACTTGAGCTGCTCAAACGTGTTTCGGAGCATGATAATGAGCTTGTAAAGGGTTTGCAGGAAGAAATCAATGAGCTTAACAAAACAAAAGAACAGCTCTCCTCCGATCAGCAGTCACAGCAGGAAAAGCAGTCTGAAATAGTTAACGAAAAGGCCGCCATAGAGTCTGCTCGCGCAGAGGTCAAGAGCGTTTACAATACCCTTGACGCAAAGCAGTCACGTCTTGAAGCTCAGGTGAAGTCGCTCAAATCAATGATTTCAAGCCTTGATTCGCAGAATGACGCTTATCAGGCCAAGATGGATAAACTCGAAGCGCAGTCAATCAGCAATACGACAGGTTCTTCCGGTAACGGTGTGCTCTCAAGCGGAATGAGCTTTCCTCTCACGTGCAATTGTTACGTTTCACAGCACTACGGTCACAACGGCCACAAGGGCGTTGACATAGCCGGTGCAAATATAAACGGTCAGCCCGTTTACGCCGCGGCAGGCGGTACGGTAATTTCCGCCTCGTATCACTCAAGCTGGGGCAACAACGTGCTTATAGACCACGGCAACGGCGTGTGGACAAGATATGCGCACCTCAGCAGCATAGGCGTCAGCGCGGGTCAAACTGTATCGCAGGGTCAGTATATAGGCAAGGTCGGCTCCACCGGCAACTCCTCGGGTCCGCACCTTCATTTTGAGGTCTATGTAAATAAAAATCGAGTAAATCCCGAGCCGTATATAGGTCTTTGATAAAACCCCCGAAAGAGAGGCGTTCATTTGAACAGGAAAATATCTCTGGGCCTTGCGCTCGCATTGATATTTGTGGCTATGGCAGGCTCTGTGGCAGGTACCATGGCTGTGTCAATGAAAATGTACAATTCAATAATCAAAGATCTCCCGAAGCGTTCACAGACTTATTCGCTTTTAGCGGAGATAGACGACGTTATCCGCACCAATTACTACGGCGAGATTAATGAAACGCTTTTAAACGCGGATATGGCAGAGGGCTTTGCAAACGGCGTAGGCGACAGTTACAGCTATTATATGACCGCGTCCGAGTATGACGTATATAAAAACGAGATGAACGGTCAGAAAATGGGCGTAGGCATAATTCCGGTGTTCAACGAGGACGATATGTGCCTTTACGCGGCAGAGGTCTCCGACGGTTCTCCGGCGGCACTTAACAATATGGCTAAGGGTGACCGTATAGTTACCATAGATGAAGAGGAAGTCACGGTTTATAACTATAAAGAGCTTGTAAAAAAGCTTGAGGGCGAAAAGCTCTCGTCCGTAAATGTTGCGTTTATTCATGACGGTAATCTCGTTGCCGCAAATATGGTAAAGGGCTACACCGCGCAGACTGTTTATTATGAGACGGTAGGGCAGGTAGGTTATATTAAAATAACCGATTTTTATTCGACCACCGCATCACAGCTCAAAAATGCCGTAAATACGCTTATAAAGCAAGGCGTGAGCGGCATTATAATAGATTTGCGGGCGGTCTCGAACGGAACCGTAGAGTATGCGACAGACGCGCTTGATGTGCTTGTTCCTGTGGCAAGCGACGGAACAAAGGCACTCGCTACCGCCGTTGATAAAAACGGCGAAGCCATAGAGACCTTTACATCGGACGCCGACAGCATAAATGTGTCAACAGTGATACTTGTCAATAAAGACACCTCCGGGCCTGCAGAGCTTTTCGCCTGCGATATGCGCGATTTCGGCAAAGCAAAGCTCGTAGGTACGGCGACAAAGGGCAACGGAACCATGCAAAGGGTTTATCAGTTGAGTGACGGAGGTGCGGTAAAGCTCACCGTGGCAGAGATAAAGCCGTATACAAGCGATGTGTATAACGGTGTGGGCTTAACTCCGGATTATCTTGTGGAGCTGTCCTCACAGAAAAAAAACCGTTTGGCGCTTTTATCTCATTCAGAGGATGAACAGTATCAAAAGGCAAATTCTCTCTTAACCTCTTCGGCAGGCGCGGACGAGCAATAAACAACAAACATTAAAATCAAAACCCACGCATAATATTATGCGGGGGTGCTTTTATGTTCGGAGTAATTAAAATAGAAAGAATCGGCGGCGGATTTTTTAAGAGGCTTCATTACAGGCTTTTTCCGCCCGAACCCGTTATCGAGCGGATAAGCGTCTTAGGCAGTGCTCCGTTTTTTACGCTGACGCTTGTGTGTGATGAAAACGAAGAGGTCGATACGGGTGAAATATACAGCCTGCTCGGGCGGTGCGCAGGCAGAGTTATAGTGTGCGGAGGAACCATAACGGAGGACGAAAAGGTTAAGAATTTCGAGCCTCGTATACTGCCGTCCGTTATGCTTTTTAATTCCGCGGTTGATTATATAAAGAAATGCTCTCTTCCGCCGGAAAAAACGAGCGTGGCTGTTATGGATTTTAACGGCTTTCAAAAGGATAAGCTGTCTTTACTTGTTCCTCTTGCATCAAATCTTAAGGTAATAACGGGTAATCCAGAAGAATTTTCTCCCGTGCGCCGACGGCTGTATGACGATTGGGGTCTTGCGATGACCGTCACGGAAAACGTGAATGAGGCAGGCGGCTGCACATTTGTAATAGCTCCGCGAACAGATAAAAGCAATCCGGACGGAGGGTGCCTTTTATATAGGAATGAGTATTCGGGAAGTACCGTCTGTTTGTCGGGTAGTGGAGTTACTCTGCCCGATGACATAACAAAGGTTCTGCCACCGTGTAATTCGCTCTTGTTTGCTTCCGCCTTGTATGAATTGTGCGGTGCGACACGTCTTTCCGAGCTGTGCTTTGACCGCCTTGCGGACATTAACTCTAAAGGCAGAATTGAATAAGCGGCAGTCTTAGTGTAACAATACGTTTTTTTCTGCCGCCGGCTTAGTGTTTATAAGGCATTATTGCTTCAAAATAACATACCCCCAAGATAAGCTGAATCACATCTTGGGGGTGACTTTTTATTTTTTCATTTTCATGGAAATGTCAAATGCCTGAACGGAGTGAGTCAGCGCTCCGATTGATATTATGTCTACGCCGCACGCCGCAACGCCGGGTATGGTTTCGTCGGTAATTCCGCCCGAAGCCTCCGTAAGAGCCTTGCCGTCGATTATCTCAACGGCTTTTTTCATGGTGTCACAGTCCATATTATCGAGCATTATTATGTCGGCTCCTGCCTTGACCGCCTCTTTTACTTCATCAAGGTTGCGTGTTTCAACCTCAATTTTCACCGTATGACCTATCTTTCCGCGAAGCTTTTTTACGGCTCCCGTTATGCCGCCTCCGGCGTCTATGTGATTATCCTTGAGCATAGCGCAGTCGGAAAGATTAAAACGGTGGTTTTTGCCTCCGCCGCAGGTTACCGCGTATTTTTGAAGGGCGCGCAGAGACGGAAGGGTCTTTCTTGTGTCGGCTATCGAAGCCTTTGTTCCCTCACAGAGTTTGACTGCCTTTGCGGTCGCCGTGGCTATTCCCGACATATGCTGCAACAAGTTCAAAGCAGTTCTCTCGCCCTTTAAAAGAAGCGTGGTTTTTCCGCTGAATTCGGCTATAAGGTCGCCCTTTTTCACCTTGTCGCCGTCGTGCATATATACCTTGGCGGTAAAAGAATCGTCCAAAAGTTCAAAAACTCTCATTGCGACATCTATGCCGCAGAGAACGCCGTCTGCCTTTGAGACGAAATACGCCTCATTGCGCTGCTCCTCGGATATCAGGTAATCCGACGCCACATCGACATAGTTAATATCCTCAAGTATGGCGCGCTTAATAATGTCGTCCGTGTAAAACTGCGGTAAAATCATCCTTCGTCCACCTCTTTTAAGATTATATGGGCTACCGTGGCAAGACTTAAAGCCTCACAATAGTCGGGTGTAATTGCAAATTTGCCGTTTTTAAGTCTCATAAGTATAGTGTCAACGCGCTTCAAGCCTACTCTTACCGCGTCCATATCCGGAATTACAAAGTAAGAACGTTGCATAATCGAGCGAATTTCTGTACGCATTCCCTTTGGCAGCGGAGCACCCGAAATATCCGTTTTGTGCTCTGCAACGGTCACGTGGTCAGGGTCCTTTTTAGAAAGAGACGTTATATCGTCTGCCGCGCGCTTTCCGAATACAAGTGCCTCCAAAAGCGAGTTGCTTGCGAGGCGGTTTTTGCCGTGAACTCCCGTGTGCGAGCATTCACCTACAGCATACATTCTCGAAATAGAAGTACGCGCGTCAAGGTCAACGTCGATTCCGCCCATGAGGTAGTGCTGGCACGGGTATACGGGAATTAAATCCTTGGTCATATCAACGCCGTGTTTTAAGCATCCCTCATATATTCCGGGGAAGCGGTTTACAAGGTAATCGTGCCCCTTGTATCTTATATCAAGGTAGAAGTTGTCGCTGCCCGTTCTGCGGCTTTCAAGAATTATAGAGCGCGATACAACATCGCGCGGGGCAAGCTCAAGGCGTTTGTCATATCTGTCCATAAAGCGTTCTTTGTTACAGTTGAGCAGGTATGCACCCTCTCCTCGTACAGACTCGCTTATCAGGAATTGCTCCCTGTCGTTTCCGTTAAAAGCGGTGGGATGAAACTGAACGTAGCTTAGTTCCTTTATCGTAGCACCCATATCGTATGCGAGGCGGATTCCGTCACCGGTGGCAACGGCGGGATTGGTGGTGTATTTGTAAACTCTGCCTATACCGCCTGTCGCTATTACGCAGAAATCCGAAAATACCGTGGCGGCGGTCTTGCCGTTTAAGAGCATATCCGCGCAAAAGCCGTTTTTAACCTTTGTGAGTTTAAAAACGTCGGCGTTTTCGACAAGCGTTATGTTGCTTCGCTTTTTGGCTTCTACAAGGAGCGCACGCACAATTTCCGCACCCGTGGTGTCTTTGTAGTGAACTATTCTGCGACGGCTGTGGCCGCCCTCAAGCGTTTTTTGAAGAGTACCGTCGGAATTGCGGTCAAAATTAACGCCGTATTTTATCAGCTGACGTACCTGGTCGGGGCCTTCGTGAACAAGTGTGTTTACGGCGTCCGGTGTGTTGGCCTGACCGCCGGCAATCATGGTGTCGTTGTAATGAAGCTCATAGCTGTCGTTTTCAAGGCTTAAAACGGCAGCTACACCGCCCTGAGCCAAAGAACTGTTGGAAACGGTTTCGTCTTGCTTTGAAAGCACAAGAACAGACAGATTTTCGGGCAGCGAGAGTGAAGTGTAAAGGCCGGCAACTCCGCATCCGATTATCAGAACATCATATTTTTTATCCATATATATCCGCCTTCCCGGATTTGATTTGTGTAGATTTCGGCGGCTGTGTTAAGCTTTCCTTGCCGCGTGCATTAAGGCTTGTCTTAAATCCTTGCCGTAATACCTTTTTAAGTATACCACAAAACAGAAAAAAGTGGAGATAATTTTTGCCGATTATGCATTTTGATTGCTTTATACAAATTATACCGTCGATTTTACTCTGTTTTCGGCTTATCTCGCTCTTGAAAATGCATTTTTTATTTGTTTCGGTAAACAGATATATTATAATTATTTAGCCGTAATATTTTATTTATATGGCGATATTTCGGTTGCTTCGGAATATAATAAAAAACGATTTATTCTTGCCGAGCGTAAAAAAATGTTGACTTTTTGTTCTAATAGTGTTAATATACTTGAGCAGTAAAAATTGCATATGCGCCGGTAGCTCAGCCGGATAGAGTGTTTGGCTACGAACCAAAAGGTCGCGGG
>UMKO01018906.1_pt1 | contig 26068 bp, 21 predicted proteins | sample 1966311 | NCBI WGS metagenome assembly UMKO01 (sample SAMEA4836178, study PRJEB28245) | human gut metagenome | biome: gut microbiome; material: fecal sample | place: Denmark | collected 2008
GAATTGATCGCTTTCTTTTTCAGACAGATTATAGATCTTTGTATCTGATGAAGCGATGAGCTTGCCACCCTTTGATACTACATCACACCATTCTGATTTTTCATTAGTGCCGATCAATGCCTGATATTTATTGTTGTGAAACCTAAATTCTATAGCACTTTCAGGAGTGTGGTTTTTATTCTGCGAATTTCCACTGAGCTGTGCATTGACATATTCAAGACGTTTTGTCTTTTCGGCTAATTCTTGACCATGCTCAAATGGTTTGAGCATATTTTGCTGAGCTTCTGAAAGATCCTTGTTTGCTTTTTCAAGCTGTTCTTCAAGAGAACACAGCTTCTGATTTATCTGTATTCCTGCAAGATTTTCAATTCTTCTGACATTTCCCACGCCATTATCTGTGGCAACGTCACATGAATAAGTAAGCTCTCCGTGGAGAACAGCGATACAAGGCGTATCAAGCTCAAAAAATGTATTTGCTGACGGATTTCTTTCTATGGTGACTTTAAAACCACGATACGTTCCAAGCTCTATAGGCTCACCTGTGGCAAAAAGTATATTGTTGCAGCCGTACTTGTTGTTGAGATACTGAGTTTTCATCAGCATATCCTCTGATTTTTGTGCTGCTGTTGTTTGTACGCCTGCCACATTTGACATTTTTGTAGAAACAAAACAGTTCTTATAGTTATGTGCTTCATCACATACGAGATAGTCAAAGCCGAGCTTTTCAAAACACAATGATGAGTCTTTTGGAGAAGAAAGCAGCTTTTCAAGCCTTTCCTCTATGTTTTTCTTTTGACGTTCAAGGGCTTTTACTGATGTTTTGTCCTTTGTTCCTGCTTCCGATATTGCACTCATGATATCGTGAAGTTCTTTTTGCATGAACTGCTCTTTGTACTCGTCTGACATAGGTATTCTTTCAAACTGTGTAAATGACATTATCACGGCGTCGTAGTCACCAGTAACACATCTTGCAATAAAACGCTTTCTATTGGCTTTGGTAAAGTCCTCTGGCTTTGCCACAAGCAGTTTTGCATTTGGATAAAGCCGCAGCCACTCACTTGCCATTTGCAGCGTAAGGTGCTTTGGTACAACTACGCAGGCTTTGTTTATAAGACCAAGACGTTTCTTCTCCATTACAGTTGCAACCATTTCAAAGCTTTTTCCTGCACCAACTTCATGTGCAAATAGCGTGTTTCCACCAAGCTTTGCACGCATTATAGCATTTGATTGATGTTTCCGCAGCGTTATTGATGTGTTCATGCCTGGAAAGGTTTGATGTGAGCCGTCATACTCTCTGCCCCTTATGGAATTGAACAGATAGTTGTACTTTGCAACGTATTTTTCACGCCTGCCCATATCTTCCCACAGCCAATTTCTGAATGCTTCTTTCATTAGTCGAGCTTTCTCTTTTGCAAGCTGTGTTTCTTTAGTGTTTATCTCGTACCATACCTTATCGCCCTCCTCTCGTCTGTCACGAACTAAAATATCACGCTGATTAAGAAGATTTTCAAATATCTGATAGCTGTTCATTCTTGATGTTCCGAATGTTTCAGTGGCAGCAACTGAGCGATCAGATGTTTTACCCTCTATTTTGTATTCTCCAAGCTTTGTTCTTGTGACAGGGTAGTAATAGGTGTTTGCGTGTGCATACTCGTTAAAAAAATTGTTGTAATCTGCGACATCGATCCAGTTAGCGCCGATCCTTACGGATATCTCGCTGGCTTCAAGGTCTTTTGGCACAACTTTCATCAGAGCTTCTACGTTTTTGTTGTAGCTGCTGTCAATATGCTCCGCATGATCTCTAGCTATTCTCAGCTTATCACGGATATTGCCTGACAGATATTCAGATGACTCCGTATAGCCTGAATATGGGTCATTGTCTTTAACTTTGGCAGGATCTCTGAATATTTCATCACCAAGGTCAGCAATAACCTTTTCAGGCGTAGTGTCTGTGAGCTGTGACATATAGAGAATATCGACCTTGCCCAATCTGTCCATTGACACTTGAAGTGCTTCTAGTGCTGTATCAACTTTTGAAACTGGAATATCTGGAAGTATCGTTCTCTTTGTGAATATTGCAGCCTTTTCAACTGTCTTATTTTCCACGTTGACAACTTCAAGTGCTGCTAAAGTATTGTAGTCATCATCATTAGAAAAGCAGCGTGAATTGGCGCTGTCCGTAATGTTTCCGAACTTTGTTCTGAAATTGTCATATGTGCTGTTGAGCTTTTTCTGAAGTTCTGCAAGCTGTTCATCAGTGCAGCCGTCAGCCTGGGCATTGATAAGCTCCATAGTTGCTTGCCTTAGAGTATGAAGCCCTTTCATGCGTTCAAGCGATTTGCCTGTTTCTGTGACCTTGACCATTACTTCATTTTCACGGAAATAAAGATCTCCGTCAACAATGGTATGAGTGAAGTTCCTGACAGTTGGATCAGCAGGGAGTATCTCAGCTGTCCCATTGTCAAGCTCAGTTTCCACAGTATCAATAACGCCGTCTATTTTTGAAATGGCATTTATGAGCTGCTGTGCAAGGGGAGTGTCACTGTTTGCATAGCAGGTCGTTACCTTGCTGTCTGCACCATATTTTCCTCGCATACGCTCGTCCCACGCCATAGTACCAAGTACCATATCAGGGTTATCCACAAAATATTGATTGCAAGGAATGCCGTTGGCTGTTTCTGAAACGTGTACCCAGTCTGGTATAACAGAGGTCATTGTTGTTCTTTTTTTCAGAAAGATAATATCTGTTGTAACACTGTCTGCGTCTTTAAACGTTCCAGAGGGAAGTCTTACTGCGCCTAAAAGGTCACAGCGTTCGGCGAGATACTTTCTCGCTTTATCATTTTTCTTGTCCATTGTGAATTTTGAAGTCACAATGGCAACAATTCCTCCAGGCTTCACCTTATCTACTGCTTTTGCAGCGAAATAGTCATGAATTTTGAAGTGGTATTTGTCATAGGCTTTGTCTGCAATGCCATAATCTCCAAAAGGTATATTACCTATGACCACGTCAAAGCTGTTATTCTTGAATGTTGTTTTTTCAAACCCTTTTATCTGGATATTATCCTCTGGGTAGAGCTGCTTGGCTATTCGTCCTGAAATGCTGTCAAGCTCAACTCCGTAAAGTTTTGAATCTGCCCTCATTTCATCAGGCATTTTTGCAAAAAAGTTTCCAACGCCCATGCTAGGCTCTAGGATGTTTCCACCCTCAAATTGAAATCTTTCCAAAGCAAGATATACGCTGTCTATGACTTCTGGCGGTGTATAGAAGCTTGTAAGTGTAGATGACCGTGCTGCGTTATATTCATCTGCAGTCAAAAGTTCTCTTAGGCGAGCCTGTCTTGCACCCCAACTGTCAGCAGAAACATTCTCATTATCTGCAACAAAAGCCTGAGCAGTTCCGCCCCAACCTGAGTATCTAGCCATTATCTTCTGTTCTTCAGGTGTCGCAAGCCGCTTTTCACTCTCTAATTTCAGTAAAGTTTCAATCGCAGCTATATTTGCGTCACATCGAGCAGCAGCTCCGCCCACAACAACATTGTCAGGGTCAAAGTGGTATGTGCTTGCCTTGGCATTTTTCTTTGGCTTTTCTACCTTTTCGGTTTTGACCTCTTTATCAGGTATAGTGGCGGTTTCAGAAACAGGAGGTGTTTCAAAGAGTGAAATCTGTTCATCAGACGTAGGAGATATAGGAACGCTTTCAGAAACAGGCGGTGTTGTCTTTTTTTCTTCAGACAGAACATTATCAGCGATTGTAGGCGTTTCATATGGTATAGGTTTTTCGACCTCACCATTTTTTATCGCAAGCATTTTCTTTTCATAATCGTCGATCTGTTCTCTTGTGAAGTAGGCGTTTTCAGGCATTTTCTCATACAGCTCATTGATCTTAGCTATCTGCTTTTCAACTGTTTCTGCCCACAAGTGCCTTTCTGCACCTGTTTTCAGATAGTAATCACAATCAAGCTTAAGCCTGCCCAAAAGCTTGTCTATTTCAGGCTGTGTTTCATTTGTAGGTGTAGGCACTTCATTGACTAGGTCTGCCATATGTGCGGCTTTTGCAGCTTCAAGCTCAGGTACGATCGAGTTGTATATTGAGTATCTTTTCAGAAAATCAATAACGCCGCCGTATCCGTCCCCTGCGTCCTGGCGTTCAGTGATCGTTTGTCCGTCAGGCATATTGATAGTAAACTTGACCTTATCATAGCCCATAAACTGTGAGAATTCGTCATCAGCGTCTGCTTCATACCATGCTTTTGCTGAACCGTACTTCTCTATTGCAGCCTTTGCTCCTGCCACCATTTCACTGTCAGCCTGTTCCATGAGCGTGTCAAATTCTGCAACACTGTAGGTCTTGCCGTCCTCAAAGTAGTTGCTTTCGCTCCATTCACAGGTTATCGTAGGCTCGGATAAAGTAGTGAATGATTTAACATCATTTGAACTTATATCGGCACTATTTTCTTGTTGCTTACCCTTGACAATATTGCGACTTTGGTGTATAATAATATAAGAGTCAAGATTGTTTATCGCCTCAGGCAATTGGAGCCTTTGACACGAGAACAGTGCTTGGCTTTTTTCTTTGTCCCAAAACAGAATATTATTTGATTTTGCAGCACGTTCAACATAGTTTGCAAACCCATTTTCTTTTCCATAAATACTTGTGATAAAGTTTGATGATACATTTTCCATTTCATAAATGCCTTGCCCATTTGGTTTAACACTTACGATTATCGGTGCATTATCATTATCAACGTTATTTAAACAAATTACTATACTTTTATCAGCACTTTTGTTTGGAGAAAGTGAGTCCATTATTATGGCAGGGCTTTCTAAAAGATGTGGGATATTACATATCTGTTCTAGTGTTAAGCCGTGCCAATGTGCATTGTTCGGGGATTTTTCATGTAGAGCGTCTTTTAAATGTCTTTGCGTATACAACATAGGAAGCCGATCACAGCCGATATCCACAAGAATTTGTGGTGTATCACAAACCTTTAGATTTGAGTATTTTGGGAATACGCCATTTAAAACATCATTTATCTGTTCAGCAAATGTTTTTTCACTCTTGACAACTCCAGAGGAGTCTGTTATACTGCTTGTAGAGCTATTAGGAACAGCAGGGCGTAGCTGGTTTTCAGCCAAACCTATAATTCTTGATGGTTCTATTTTTTTGTCCTGTTGAGTAACAGAATTATTCTTGTATTCAATATTTTCCTGCTGCGTACCCTTGACAATATTGCGACTTTGGTGTATAATAATATTAGAGTCAAGAATGTTTAAGCCCTTGGACAATTGTAGCCCAAGCACACTGAACAGTTCTTGGCTTTTTTCTTTGTTGTAATAAAGAACTTTGTTTTGTTCTACGGCACGATTAATTTGATTTTCAAAATTGTTTCTGCCATGAAAACTCATTACAAAGTTGGATTCGACCAATTCTAAATCATATTTAGCTTTGCCATTTGGCTTTATAGCAGCAATGATAGGCATTTTTTCGTTGTCAAGTTCAGATGTTACGATTATTATGCTATCATTTCTCGAAAGGGAATCATATATAATCACGGGATTTTCAAGTAACATGGGCATTTTTTTGATTTGTTCTGCGTTCAATCCGTGGTAATGTATGCTTTCACCTGTATTTCCTTTCGGCTTGAGAGCGTCATGCAAATGCCGTTTCGTATAAAACATTGGAAGTTGCTCACAGCCAACGTCAAGCAATATTTGAGGTGTATCACATACTTTCAAGTCATTGTATCGGTTCGCGTTTCCTGCAAGTACATCATCGACCTGTTCAGCAAATGATTTTTCACCCTTGACAATTCCAATTGAATTTGTGTCAACAGAGTTATCCTGAGCTTCAACCGCTTGAACGTTCTTCTTTGAATGCTCTATTACAGCCTTATCAAGATATATCTGAACATCATGTGGATCTATCTGTCCGTCAACTGCCTGATGAAACATCTCAAAGAATGTTTTTATCTCGTCTACAGTTAGCCGTTCATCGACCTCGTTAAGAACAGTAATAGAAATTCCCTCAGAAAAACCCTGCTGCAGCATGGCTTTTTGTTCATCACTATAATCATGGTGAGAGAACATATCTGACAGCTTCAGCCGACCATTGAGCTCATTTACATATGTATAGTAATCATTGAGTATGCCCTTTGGATCGAGTGTTTGCTCAATGACACTCTGAGCATAATAATCAGACAATAAAGATGATATATGACGCAGTTCGTCGGGCGAATATCGGACGCTTACCCAATGCCGTATGTTATGTTCACCATTTTGTGCAGCTGCCACCACAGCCTGTTTTAATGCAAGTATCTGTTCTTGCGAAAACTTAAGCTTTATAAGGTCTTGGAGTATATCATCAACCCTATCCGATGTGCTTTCTTGCTTTGCGGTTTTGGCATTGTCAAGAGCTTCGTTTTTGTGGTCAATTGCGATAACTTCTTTTTCAATTTCAAACAGCGTGTCTTTGGCAGCGTGCTGAACAGCTCTGCTGAAAAGAATCATATCTCTTGCATTTTTGATAAGGTCAAGAGCGCTTACATCAACATCGGCGTGCAGATTTATTTTACCTGAAAGATTACATCTTTGAGAAACAACGAACTGCACCACAGAATCCAGTGAATGGCGGTATACCTCAGCCTGTTTTGTGTCAAGTCCCATTTGAGATATTGCATTTTGTACTGACTCAGCAATAGGCGCAGAATTAATACTGTTTGCTGTCATTGCTTCGATACATTCTTTGACCGATCCTGCGTTTATATTGTATCGGTTATTAAGCGTATTGAGTAGCTCAGGTGTATTGCGGTCAGTAAGTGTCCACATCTCAGGCAACTCTTTGCCGCCTGTCTGAGTGACGTCATATAAATATCTGCAAGTGTGATTTTTGCCAAAAACAGCAACGCCGTGAGAGCCACGTCTTACATATCGCCCTAGACGTCCCCATTTTTTATACTCAGCGATCTTTGTTGCGTTTCTATTCTGCTGATATACTAGCACAGCGTCTGAATACGGCTGCTTATACATCTTTGCAGAAAATTTGAGATAATCAATGTATTCCTGCTTATTGTTCCTCAGCTGCTCATTGATTTCAAACCATGCTTGTTTTACGGCTTCATACTTATCGTGCTTATCCATTTAAGTTTCCCCTCTTTTATTTTTCAAGAATATTTAAGAGCCGCTCCAAAAGCGCTTTATTCTTGCCTGTATCTGTCATATCCATGATGTTGAGCGCATATCTTACGCCCTCAACAAATCCTAGATCGTGAGCGTCATCAATTACATTCGCTTGTAGTTCACATTCTTCCTCTTGCAGCTGAATTAATCGCTCTCGCCGCCCTTTGTAGGTTTTTACCCAATGGGTCTGAGCATTGTCTGTTTCGTAATCATCTTGAAATCCTATCATGATTTCTTCCAAGATATCAAACTTAGATTTCTTTGGCGTTTCAGCGTTCATGATATTTCTCCTTTCGGTTATATAAAAAAAGAGCGTATGAAATTCTTCACACGCTCGGGTTTACGATTTTAAGTTGTGTGTCACTGTGACACACTTATGTATAACAAAAAACTAATAGTCCTAGTGCTGAAACAACACAGCTAGTTAAGTATGTATTGTGCAACATTTCAGTATAGTTAAAACAGCTATCACCATTTACGGACAGCTTATGAAAGTATTTTTTTATGTACTTTATATTTGCAATTATTATTAGTGCTTTTATCAAAAACCAAATGACATATATTTTTATACGCATTTCTTGGTTAGTTTCAAATAGTATTTGAATGCTTGTAATAACACCTGCAAATCCGAATAACAAAAATATCAATAGTCTGAAATTAATAAATTCATGATTTTGTTTCATAGATACCTCTTGACTATTTGATTTATCATGTTTATACTTTAAGATGAAAGGACGTGTAAACATGATAGGTTTAATAAAAAATATTATCTGTGCGGCTAAAAAAAGCTGTGTATTCGTGGTTGTTGTTTCATTCGCACTGCAACTTTGTTTGTTAGACAGTACTTTCAAGCAAAAACTTGATCAACTTTTATTTTATGATAGCAGCTTGTATGATATTATTAAAATGAGTATTAAATTTAATCAAGCAATAATTATTATCATTATTTGTCTTGATATTTTTCTATACGGCTTGTATTCTTTACTATTTTCAATAGATATGCAACAATACAATATTTCAGTTGATGATATACTATATAAGCATATAAATCTAAAAAAGAATATAAATAGCGTTAATAATATGATTGTTCCGTCTTTGATTATTCTTTATCTGCTCACAGTTATTATGTCAATTCATACAAGTATGGATTTTGCATTAGAATATGTAATTTCACAATTTGTGTGGTATCAATTATTGCTTTTTTTAGCTTCATACATTCCTGTTATCATAATGAAAATTTACGAATATGAGATATATAAGGATTATTAGAATAACATTTTAAAAAGCGGTATTACCCTCATATGGGTCGTCTTCATTGCAGTTGTCATCAACTATTACATTTCCGACAGAGTTATACTCAACGAAACTGCTTTTTTCCTCATAGTCCCCTATCAATATCATGGCTGTTTGTAGCCCTGTAAAAGTCACTGAGCTTGTGTATATCTCATGAATTATCTCTTTAAGCGTTTGCTCCTGCGTCATACCAAAACGTTTTGCAATGCACTCAAGTTCCTCATTGTATGACAAACCGTCTTTAATTATTTCAATTTCTTTTTGCATTTTCTCACTCCTGTTCTTTTAACCTTATCTCCACATATTTTCTGACATAAACCGAACTTCTGCTCCGATAGTTTTCACTTTTTTGAAGAAATTCGTATTTCTCGTCTTTTTCTAACAGTTCTGTGACTTTTTCTACTTCTTCGGGTAAACCCTCTATTCGGATCTTTAACATTCTTATCAGCTCCTATCAAACTTTTATAATAAGGAACGCCACAAAAGTACATATGCAACTCATTAAATGAGTGTTTCGTATCACTGCGATAGAACTTGTCTGGTATTCTTTATTGTGTATGTGCCTATTATTGCAACTTGGCATATTTTGTGATATAATTATAATGTAGCTATTTTTTATGCTTGTGTTTGTAAATTATAAAACTTACAAAATTGTACAAATAAAAGGCTAATAAAATATAATATAATATTTTCATTTTTTCTCCTGAAATGAGGTTTAGTTAGTGATAAAAAACGTTATTTCCGTTATTACTTTTGTCACAAGTGGCGTGTGTTTTATTGATTTGGTGCGTAATAAAAAACAATATCGGTCATTGGCATATTTAATTTCGATTGTGTTGATATTTTTGTTTATTCGACCAATACTTGTAATATCAAACAACTATTATGACCATTTATGCAATATACTTGCTATCTTACAATTACCTCTGTTAATATATGGTTGGGTGTTAGGCTTTGAACCATTGTGGCATAATGATTGTCACAATGATGGAAACAATAAGCACTGGGTAAATATACTTCGTTTTTGTTTATTGTTGCTTTTTAATTGTTTAGCAGCTTTGGCTTGCCATATATTTTATAACTATTTAGAACAATATTTTATAGTTCTTAATGTAGGCAATGAGCGGTTTGGTAATATAAATGACAGGTTTATGGAAAACCTCAGTCTGATGACTACGGATAATCATTTGTATTCATTTTTAAAGCAAAACAGCTTACTTGTAGTTGTAAATATTTATCGGTTATTGCCGTTAGTACTTTTGTGTGTAAGTGCTAACAATATACGTTTATTTCTTGTTAGAGAAAAATTTAAATACTACGAATATGCAATTCTTGCACTAGAATCAACTCCGCTTTTATTTGTAATTTTTCCAATTTTCATAAAAATGATTGTATATCTTTTTCACGAATTTGATCTGCCTATGCCAAATATATAAAGGATCACCAGTATATATTGACCACAACAAAGACCAAGATCCTATTACAAGTACATAGCATATAATCAAAAAAAGAGTGTCCATATTTCTCACCCTCCCAGCCCCTGCCCAGTTGCAGGGGCTTTCTTCCTTTTATATGATAAATTGATCCCCTTTTTACTGTCTTTTTTCAGACAGCATCAATTATCTTTCTTTTCGCTTTCGGCTGAACATCACGATAGCAGCTCCTGCAAGTATGACTACCACACCGCCAAGAACTGTTCTGCCGTCAATGTCATTGTCGGAAACGCCAGTGTTTGGCGTGTCAGGAACTTTCTGATTGAACATTTCTGTGTCTACTGTCTGAGCATATGTTACAGTGACCTGTTTTGAGTCTGCTACCAAATAGCCGTATGGCACTGTTGAGCCGTCCTCAGTGATAGTGTATGTACCTATAGGTACGCCATCAAACTTTGCAAGTCCGTCCTTGTCGGTAACAGCTTCAATGCGTATCTCTCTACCTGTATCGGAAACTCCCGAAAGAATAAAACGAATGCCCTCAATGTTCGTCATGCCGTCAGTTTTCTTGTGTACCTGAACTGTACCCATCTGTTCAGTGTTCAGAATTGTTTCATCAATTGTCTGAGCATACTCAACCTTGACTTCTTTTTCATCAGCTACGAGATAGCCATACGGAACTGTTTCCTTATCTTCGATAACTTTGTATGTGCCAATAGGAATGTTCTCGAATTTGGCTATGCCGTCTTTATCAGTTGTAGCAGGGATATCAATTTCACGTCCTGTGTCAGATGTACCTCTGAGATAGAACTTGATTCCCTCGATATTCTTCTGCCCCTCTGTAGTCTTATGGACTACGATAGAGCCTGTCTTTTCCTCGTTGATTATCGTTGCGTCGATAGTCTGAGCGTATTCTACCTTGACCTCTTTTTCATCAGCGACAAGATATCCATAAGGCACTGTTGAGCCGTCCTCTGTGATAGTGTATGTGCCGATCGGTACGTTCTCAAAGACCGCTACGCCGTCCTTATCTGTGACTGCAGGAACGTTTATCTCTCTGCCGCTGTCTGATGTACCCTTGAGGTAGAATGTGATACCCTCAACATTCTTCTGACCCTCAGTCCTTTTCTGAACCTTGATAGAGCCTGTCTTTTCCTCATTAGTGACCTTGACTTCTGCGGTTGTGTTATACTCAACAGTTACTTCCTGCTCATCAGCAGTGAGGTAAGCCGCAGGAACTGTTGAGCCGTCCTCTGTTACTGTGTACTTGCCGATAACAAGCTTATCAAAGAGTGCAACGCCGTTCTCGTCTGTTGTAGCTTCAAACTTCATGTCCTTGTTTGTATCGGAAATACCTGTTGCAAAGAACTTAATGCCCTCAATATTGAGATTGCCTGTAGTGGACTTTGTGACCTTGATAGAGCCTGTTTTCTTCTTATTGGTCATTTTAGCCTTTACAGTTACGCCCTCTTCCGTTATTTCAAACGGATACGGAGTATTGTCAATTTCATATATCTCAGGCGCTGAAATCTCTCGATAGAAATACTTGCCGTATTTTAAATTGAAGTGCGCAATGCCGTTCTCGTCTGTAACGCCTGTTACAACTTTGTTTTTATTCTCGTCTAAAATCTCAAACGTACAATCAGGGATAAGCTCGCCTGTTGATACGTCTGTTTTTGTTATCTCGAAAGGAACTATCCACTCGGTGTTGTAAAAGTCGAGTACGAACTCTGCCTGCTGTGAAGCAAGCTTTACTGTCTGCGGCGCAGCTGAAAGAGAATATCCTGTTGGAGCTTCAATTTCTGTGACAGTATAGCTGTAGCCGTCATAGATATCTTTGGCAGTTTCAGCCATGCCGTTTTCATCTGTTGTGACAGTATCAATGAGCGTGCCTGCCTTATGCAGAACATAACCGCCACCGATCACGATATCCTCTGCGGCTGTTATTTCAAACTTTGCGCCAGACAAATATTTATCGCTTGTGTCATCATGCTTGTAAATGATAAGTTTGCCCTTATTCGGTACAGAAGCCTTGTTTACAAAATCTGTTGAAGCCGTCTTGTCGGCGCTGACAGTTATACCCTTTTTAGATGATATCATGTAGCCATTTGCTGTGGATATCTCACGCCACTCGTAGCTGCCCTCTGGCAGTCCTGTGATATCAATAGTGCCGTCTTTACTGTTCGGCGTAAGCTCTGTAGCCTGTGAAGCGAGGTCTGTGAAGCTGTAGTTTCCGTCCTTGCCGCTTGCTTTTACAAACTTATAGCTGTTGCCGTCCTTGTATGCCAACTGGAACTTGACGGCTTTGTACATATCAGCTGTGGCTGTCTGAGCGTTGCCGAAGTAATCTGTGAATGTTTTGTTGATGTGAGCTGAGCCTGTTGGCGTTGTTATTTTCAGATAAGCCTTTACTGGGTCTTTATCCTCGTAGCAAGAAACCACCATTTCCTGAACGTCTGAGCCGCCCGAAAGGATAAGAGGTGAACACTCGTCAATGTGGTCAACATATTTGCCCTTTGTCTTTGTAATAGAGATTACAACGTTTTTAAGGTCTTTCTCATTGTCTGCTGTGAGAATTATCTCTGAGCCTGACTTCTGAGAAGTTACTGCGTTCGGCTTTGAAACACTGAACTGTGAAAGAGTGCTGTCAAGCTTAACTGTAGCTGTCCACTTGCCTGTTTTGGCATTATACGTTGCAGGATATGTTGCGCTTGCAGGTATTCTCTTGCTGTTTTTGCTTGTGCCACTTGGAACATCATAGTGTGAAAGCATTTCTGTTTTCATCTTCTTATAGCACTCGACCAACTCTTGGTGATGAGCAGAAGCGTTGTTGCCATTGTAATGATAGCTATTGAGAAGCTTTGTTTCATTATCGGAAAGCCCTGTTATGCTTTCATCAAAAAAACGTGCAGAAACTGCCTGTGACATAACACTTGACGCACACAGTTCAGTATCCTTAGAATAGCCATACTGAGTTTTTCCTTTGTAACTGTAAATACAAAACTCTTTAATCTGATACTGCATATTATCAGGAATATGACCATTTTTCATGTAATCATTAAGTGTCTGCTGCTTTGAAACTGTTCCGCTATTATGCAGCTTATCAAAGTTAATGCAGTAAGCATATCCATTATCAGATGTTGTGAAATACGGCACTTCTGTTGCAAAGTATCCAGTGAAGTGAGTGTCATTGTATTTTCCTGTTTCAATATCATAGCCCTTGGGCAGACCCGAACCACGGAAATCATAACTCCATGTTGACAGCCACTGTTGTGTGGCTTGGTTTTTGTCGGAGAACGCACTGGCTGTTATGCCTTGCGTAAAAGCCGACAAGCTGAGCAGAAGTGCCAAAGCAACACTACTCAGCCTTTTGAAAAGACTTTTCTTTTTCATTTGTTTTCCTCCTAAAAATTTTTTATCTATCTTAAAAGCCATAAGGCTTGATTTTCGGGCAATAAAAAAAGCAATCCGAAAAAACTCGAATTGCTTTTAAATCTTATTCAGCTTTAACTGCCTGTTAGTATATGAGGTATATCTCCCATGCAGGCTTGCCGTCACTGTTGATAGCTGAGCCGTCGCCATGCCACTCAATATATACAACAATTTGTGCATCTCTGCCAATTCTATCATAGAGAACATCAATGTGTCCTTTTACCTTGCGGTAAAGTTCATCATATGATGAGTATGTATCAGGTGAAACAGTATCAGGAGTTCCCCATGAAGAGTTATCTAAGTTCATCCAATCTATATCGGCAAGGAGTTCGTCTACAGAAGAATAACCAAACTCTGCGTAGTTATCCTTGAAAATAGGACGTGCTATGTCATTGCTATACGCCTGAAGCTCTCTTTTTGCTCTGTCTATATCACTTTGAGTAAGCTCGAACTTTGGTTTTGGCTTAGCCGTTGTTGTAGTCGGCTTTGGCTTCGGGGATTGCGTTTTCTTTGCCGTTGTGGTGGTCTGCCTTGTAGTTGTTGTCTGACGCTCTGTCTGTCTTTCTGTCTGACGTTCCGTCTGCTGTGGCTGATAGCTGTTGTTATTGTCATTGCTGTAGCTGTTGTTGCCTGAGCCGTTGTTTGCGGTGCTGTGGCTGTAGCTCTGATTATTTACTGTGCCGCCATTACTAGCCTGTGGGCTGTTCGATTTTGTGGTTGTGCCACCCTTTGTGGTAGTCGATGATTTACCACTGCTTGTGCTTGCGGACGTTGTTGATGATGTTGTGGTAGCCGAAAGAGATGTTTCCTCGCTCCGAGAGGTCAGTGTGGCTTCCGTTGTGGTGGTTGCCGAAGCTTCTGTGCTTGAAGCCGTTGTGGTTGCCTTTGGAGGGGCTGATGATGTGTTGTCTGTGTTGCCGCAGGCGGTTATGCTTATCATTGTCGCACTGATGAGCAGGGCGGCTATGGCTTTTATTGTGTTCTTCATATGGTTTTCCTCCTTTTTAGACTTGACATATATCTTAAAGTGATGTATACTTATATATAGAAAAGGTAAACCGCATAGACGGCTATCCTCAGTTTTTGATTATGTAAAAAAATAACCGCAACTTTTGGTCGAGGGCGGTTATTTTTTTATGCTTTTTATCAACTCGTTCAGAGCGACAATCAGCACGATAGTCAAGACAAAGAAAGCTAAGTCCATTCTATCACCTCCCGAATATCCTATTTTGCCTGAGCCTTTCGGCTGACAATATTCAGACCATTCCGTGTGGGAGGACACCGCCTACCGTTTAAGTTTACCTTTTCCAAACTAGATTATATCACAATTGATTTGTGATGTCAAATATTACTGTTTAATTCTGAGCGTTTATCACGTTTGCGATATCATTGCTCATGGCTGCTATTCTCCGCTAAGTATTTTATGATACACAAAAAGCGTTGCATAGCAATCACCCAAGCTGTTATGTGCTTCTTCATGCGCAGACCAATCATAGCCGTAATAGTCTGCGGCTGCAGTGAGTTTCTGCCATTTATAGCTTCCTCTTTGGTCATTCCACTCGCCATAAATCGGTGCAAACATTTTCATTGCGTCAGCATATTCTGCGTTTGAAAATTCTGCTCCGTTGTGTTTTAGAAAATCTGCGTCAAACCTGACATTGTACCCAACGATTTTATCATATCTTTTTAAGATATCATTTATCTCTGGCATGACCTCCGCTATAGTCGGTGCGTCAGCTACCATTTCAGGCGTGATATGATTAACACGTTCCGCCTCTGCCCACTCCGTGTGCTGTGTTGGTCTTATGTAACTGTCGAATATAACTGTACCCTCATTATCAATGATAGACACCTGAAGAAGCTCGTCCTCTGCTGCGTTCAAACCTGTTGTTTCAGTGTCCAAAACTATATATTTGTTTTCCATGATTATTTATTCTCCTCCACCCAATGCAATTTCTCCTTGTAGAGTTTCAAAATAGCTTGACATTTTTCAAGGCTATCCTTTGGAAGTTCAAAGTTATCACATTTACTTAAAATTTTATTGACATTTATTTTTTCTCGGTATTTTTGTTGAAAAAAGATGTTGTTATCATAGAAAAGGTAATCAAAGTAGTTTTGATTATTATGCAGAACTAAATTTGCTTTATTAAATATCGCAACAATCTGGTTAGCCATATCCGACGTTTGTGGCGCATTAGCAACCATTTCTGGCGTTATTCCGTTTTCCTTTTCAGTTTCTGTCCACTCTTTGTGTTTTTTGGGTTTAAAATAGCTGTTAAAAAGAATATCCCCTTTGAAGTTGATGATTGATAGTTGTAATAATTCATCTCCAGTTTTATAGCCTGTTGCTTCATAGTTCATAACAATGGCTGTTGACGGATCGTTGTCAAGAGCATTTATAACCATGCTCAATTCGTCAATTTTTTTCTTGTAAGGCTCAACAGCACACCACTTTGCCTTCTCAATCTCTCTTTCCCGTTCTTCCCGCTCACGTTCTAGCCTAGCCTTACGATATGCCCTTGCTTGTTCTCTACGTCTTTCTTTTTCGGGCTGAAAAAAAGCCTGCAACTCACTCTCCGTTGCAGGTCTGACTTCATCAGGTTTGTAATACTTACATGGCTGTTTGCTTTGCTTGCTTGGCAAAAGCTCTATGCCTTCTACATTTTCTGCTACAAGAAAGCCCTCAAGCGCCCACTGACGTTCAGTCTTGTAGCTGTCATATTCTTTATGATAGTGTTTTACTTTCATATCATTACCTCCATTTCATTACTTACATGAAAATCTCGAACCTCATCTTGAGCGCTTCCATATAGTATGGCGTATAGGTGCAGTTGAAAATATTGTCGGGCGCATAATACTTGCTTGGCACATATTCTTTCTCTCCGTCCTTGTTGATATACGTTTCGGGTGGATCTGAGTCATAAACCGTGCCGTTCCAAAGATTAAATGCAAGGCGTGTTGTTTTCAAGCTCGTATGCGTCTGAAAAGGCTTGCTCAAGCCCTCGAAAATAATCACGTCTTTTTTAACGTCATACAGTGCGCCAATATGATAACGCAAAACAGCGTCCATCGTGAGGAGATACGCAAGCGACAAGTGATAGCCGTCAAGATAGGGCATTTTGCCACACAGCTTATTGAACATTTCCTCGTGTTCTTCATCATAGAATATCATTATTCTTTCCACCTTTCTTGAAAAGTCTGTATTTTTCAGGAATAAATGCGCTTATAATAGTCCAAATTCCTGTTATACAAAGAGCTATTCCCAGTGAACCATAAATTATTTTTTCCATTGTCCAATCACTCCTTTTTATAAAAAAAGGGCACCTGAAATATCAAGTGTCCTTTACCTGTTTTCTGTTGCGTTTTCAACGTGCCATGTGTTCCTTATTGAGCCTATTCACGGAGCTTATAAACGATCTCCTCCATTACCTGATGTTCGAGCATCATAAGCCTTTCCCTTTCCCACTTGCGTATAGCATTGAACTCTGTAGGACGTGGGTGATCTTTTCTGTAGATTTCGTCAAGCTCGTCAAACCTTTCCTCAGCTTCGATATCTATTTCTCTCGGAATGATCTGCCAACGGCATTCGCACACGAGAATGTCAACGTCTGCTGGGTGTTCTGCTTCCATCCATTTCATCCATGCACGTCCCCATCTGCGGATAGGCTTCTTAAGCAGCTTTTCTTCTTCGGGGTCACTTGTGTATGCTATCTTCGGGACGTATGTACCCTCTGGAGTAAGCTCATACTCAAAAAGATCGCAGCCAACATCTTCTGGTCCTGCCTGCTCGATTTCAAAATCTTCGTTAAAATTCCTGTTTTCGTTCATAATGGTCCTCCTCTTTCAATTACAAACTTTTATGCTTTTGAGTGATGTTATCTGAGTGTGTCACCGTGACACATTGTTCTTTGATGTTTTCTTCTGCTTTGGAGCTGTCAAAGCATTTATGAAGTCTATCACTGTAGCTTTTCGCCTGTGATAAACGGTCAAAGTATTCAATGCTCGAATAGTCTATTACATTGTTTACTTCGTCAAGGAACGGCTTCGCAGCTACCGCAAATGTATCATTAAACGCCGCCATTACAGCACAATCATTGTCTATTGATACTATCTCATACAGCCGTTTGTCTTTAGCCATATATAAAGCGGTTTGATGATTGCTGCCAAATGTTTTTATGACACCGCTACTCATTGACTTGCTCCGTCTTTTTCTTGCTATCAGTTTTAATCTCCGCTGATTTTCTGAGATATTCCTGAACCTTTTTCGGAACAGTCTTGCTGTAAAGCCTGTTCACAACATTTTCTGCGGCTTTGGTTATCTCCTCATTGAGCAACTCTTCGATGTTTCCGTCTGGCATATAGCAGCGGATAGCTTCAACTTTTCTGCGGTCTATGTCTATTTTGAACGTCATGTTCATTACTTTTCCTCCTGTGCTATGATTATATCATATTATTTTTCGTTTGTGGTGACTTTTTTTGTACTCTTGAAATTATTTTCAAGATATTTATCAAGCAGCTCATACACTATCTTGTCAAGCTCACTTTCGGTCATGTTCTGCATACATAACGGCTTTTTGATATACATCTCATTGTATAAGCTGTTCTTGTATGGCTCTTTTTTCTTTTCAGACAGATTTCTTATAGCTTTCATGATATCATAGATATCACTGTTTCCACTGTCTGTCATTTGCTCTATGACCAACGTCAGCTCTTTTGAACTGAGCCGTTCGTCATAATTGTAATAGTCTGCTATGGCTTTCTGCTGCTCAGGACTGAGCTTTGCAAGCGGCTCAATGAATCTTATCTGAATAGATTTGCTGTCTATAAGCTCTGCTAACCCATTATCAAGATTTGAGATATTTGCATAGCGGTAAATGGTTTTTCTGGATATACCGAACATGTTGCTTATCTCATTTACTGTCAGGTCTGCTGAAACGTTTTTCCTTAGACTCAAGTATGTATTGAACATTTTTGAAAGCTCGCTTGGACGTGGCTCTTTACGCTGAATGTTTGCCTGGCAGACTATATCGAAAGCCACGTTATCATCAGTGACCTCTATAACAACGGCGTCAATGTCAAGGTACATAAGCTTTTTGCAAGCAGCGTATCTTTTATGACCGCTGAGTATCTGATAGCTGTTGCTGCTAATGCTGCGAACTATTATCGGTGTGATAAGTCCACACTTTGAAATAGAGTCGGCAAGTGCAGATATCTCATTTTCATCTATAGCAAAGGGCTGTGGATCCCCATTAAAGCTGAAAGGCTCAATTTTTGACATAGGCAGTGAAACCACCTTTTGCTTATCCATGAGAAGCTCCTCAAAGTTATTTGAGAAGTTAGCTCTTGGACGATTTGCGGAGCGTTTTATATCTATCATATTGAAACCTCCTTAGTGTGTCACCGTGACACACTCTATTTTGTCAGCGATTACACGATACTCGTCTGCGAGCATATTCTTGTATTTATTTGTGCTGCTGATTTTATAGTTGCAAAGGGCGATGCCCTCACGGCTGCTGTCCTGAGCTGCTTTTGACTTGCTTATGCTGCCAAGGTATTTATCATTGAATGCGGCTTTTATTGACTCAATTACTTCAGCTGACATTGTGTTGTTTTTCTCTGTCCATGTTGCGAATACTCCGAGTATTTCAAGGTCAGGGTTAGCATACTCATGGATATCGTCAATGCTGTCAAGAAGAAGCGGTATTCCGCTCAATGCCATTTCCTGAGCAAGCACAGGTATCAAGACCATATCTGCAGCGGAAAGAGCATTGTAGAGCAAGTTGCTCAGTGACGGAGGACAGTCTATGATGATGTAGTCATAGCAGCCGATGTAATTACTAAGGACACGTTTCAGCACCATTTCGCAACAGCGTGTTCTGCACAGGTCAACTTCAATTTCTGAAAGTGTTATAGTCGTAGGGATATAGTCAATATTGTTCGGCTCGTTGTGATGAACAGCCGTCTTGAAATCAATGGTTTTCTTATTGATGATAGATGACATAAGCTCAGTGATAGTGATATCGTCATGGGCATATTCGTACTTCATACACGATACTGACAAGCTGCTCTGAGGGTCAAGGTCTATCATAAGAACTTTTTTCTCTCGTTGTGCAAGAATAGCGGCAATATTAAATGCCGATGTTGTTTTTGCAACGCCGCCTTTCTGATTTGCAACGGCTACGATCTTTGTTTTTGTGTTCTCCATTAAAAACACCCTTTCTGAAAATGTTTAAGTTCTCCGTATTAAGCACAGAAAAAGCGGCAGGGGAGAACGTCCTGCCGCTCAGGGAGCTACCCTGTCTATGCTTGATGATATGTGTAAATATCATCAAAAAAGCTGCCAAAGAAGTCTTAGCAGCAATTTTCATAATATTTAGTTTAACTGGAAGAAAATTTAATTTTGTGGTTTTGCGTTTTTAGTTTTGGGTAGAGTGACTGGCTACGAACCAGTAGGTCGGGGGTTCGAGTCCCTTCTGGCGCACCAGCGTATTTACGCACTTTGCGAGCTTGCAGGGTGCGTTTTTTTGTTGCCAACTTTACAATGTAGGGCGAGTCCCTGTACAAAACACGCTTTACTTAGTGTAAGGCGTGTTTTTTTATTTCTGTCATTGCCAAAGCACTGTCAATGTGGTATAATATGACCATTAGGAGGCATTAACTATGAACACAGAGAAAAAGAAAACCAAGGTAGACCTTGTGACGGGGTTTCTCGGAGCAGGGAAGACCACTTTTATAAAAAAATATGCCCGTTATCTTTTGGGTAAGGGCTGTAAAATTGGCGTGTTGGAGAATGATTTCGGTGCAGTGAATGTGGATATGCTTCTTTTGCAGGAGCTTTTGGACGAGAATTGCGACCTTGAAATGGTCTCGGCGGCTGATAAGGATTGCCACAGACGGCGTTTTAAGACTAAGCTTATCGCTATGGGTATGCGTGGTCTTGACAGGGTCATTGTGGAGCCGTCAGGTATCTATGAAGCTGACGAGTTCTTTGACGTGCTCAGAGAAGAACCTCTTGATAATTGGTATGAGATAGGAAGCGTTATAACTATTGCAGATGCCTGCCTTGATACCAACTTGTCGGAAGCTTCTGATTATCTTCTTGCTTCTCAGCTTTCGGAAGCAGGCATAGTTCTCATGAGCAAATGTCAGGAAGCCACAAAGCAGGAGCTTGAGGATACTCTAAAACACCTTGAAGCCGTGCAGAAAAAGTTCCATTGCCACAGAATGACTAAGCCTGAGATAATAATGAAAGATTGGTCGGAGCTTACAGACGAGGATATGGAAAGGATAGCCAACAGTGGCTATGAGCCTGATTCCCACGAAAAGCTGTGGTTCGACCAAGATAAAGCTTATACCTCTTTGTATTTTATGAATATGAAGCTTCCCGATAATGCTATGGAAGATGCTGTGAGCAGGCTTATGAGCGACAGCAAGTGCGGAAGGATATTCCGTGTAAAAGGCTTTATGCAAAACGCTGAGGGCAAGTGGCTTGAGCTTAATGCCACCCACAAGAACATCACTGTTAAGCCTATAGAGCGAGGTCAGGCGGTGTTTATCGTCATTGGCGAGGGGCTTGACAAAGAGCATATCGACGGCTATTTTGTGCCTGTATAGTGTCAAAATATTGTAAAATAAATGCGGAATGTATTGTATATAAGCTTGGATAGTGATATGATAATTGCAGGTTATAATTACACATTTTAAAGAGCGGTGCAAGTGTATCTCATGCTGCAATGTATGGCGTAAAATGCCCGTCACGGCGAGTGACTGTAGGGGAGCGGCGCAATTTCTGCTTTGCAGAAATACGACGTCCCGTTCGGAGAGCGACATGGTTTGTATAATCGCAAATTCATGCAGGCGAGCAAATGCGGGCGAACACTGTTCGCCCCTACAATACATTATGTGGACGTAAAAAGCCTTGCGTAGATAAATATAATCATAAACCAACAGGAGAAATCAATGACATACAAAGAGATAAGAAAAAACAAGGAAATAAAAGCATTTATAAAAAGGGCAGGGATAAATCTTACATCTCTGGGTTTTACAGACCATTCAGAGGTGCATACCACTCTTGTGGCAGACAGAGCCGCCGCAATACTTAAAGAGTTCGGCTATGATGAGCATACCATAGAGCTTGCAAAGATAGCAGGGTATATGCACGATATCGGCAACGCTGTCAATCGTACACACCATGCAGAGTATGGTGCAATACTTGCAAACGATATTCTCAAAGACACTGATATGCCATTGGAAGATAGGGTGACGATAGTTTCCTGCATTGGAAGCCATGACGAATCAACAGGGGGCGCAACAGACCCAGTGTCAGCCGCAGTGATAATAGGTGATAAAACGGACGTGCGACGAAATCGTGTGTCAAATAAGGATAAGTCCTCTTTTGATATCCATGACAGGGTGAACTATGCGGTAACAGAAGCGAGCCTAAAGATAAATGCTGATAAAAAGGTCATATCCCTTAATTTGCAGATAGACGAAAGTATCTGCACCATGTATGACTATTTTGATATTTTCTTACAGCGTATGCTCATGTGCAGAGGTGCGGCAGATGTTCTGGGAGCAAAGTTCAAGCTTACAGCAAACGGAAGCAAGGTGCTATAATTTAACGCACAAACTATGTAGGGGAGCGGCGCAATTTCTGCTTTGCAGAAATACGACGTCCCACTCGGGGTGATATGGTTTGGATTATCCAGAATTTGTGTAGAGCAACATTGTGCGGATAATACAAATGAGATTGCAGACGAAACGTAGAGGGGACGGGTTGTCGAGGGCGCCAGCCCCTACAGTTGCATTATATCCATAAATAACAAAAGGCTATGTGTTTTTTTTCACACATAGCCTTTGTTTTATTTTACAGTCTTTTCAGTATAAGCACCATAATAGTTCACACCATTGTATTTTCTGTATGCCCTTATTCTGAATGTTTTAGTGCCTGACAGATTTTTTGCAGTGTAGCTTTTGCCTGATGTTGTGGTGAGCTTCTTCCAACTGCGTCCTGACTTAACATATATCTCATATCCTGTGGCTTTTGATACCTTGTTCCATGCAAGTGAGATGTTGCTTCCCGAACGCTTTGCCGTTTTGACAGTGACGTTTGCAGGGAGCGTGCAGGTGACCACCTGTGCAGGTTTGCTGTATTGCATAACATTGTCGCTTACATAATATGCCTTTACTCTGTATGTGTACATAGTGCCTGATGACTTGCCTGAGTTGGTGTAGTATGGATAAGCAGTGTCGCCGAGCTTTTTGTAGCTGTCTGACGTTCCTACCCACTGATAAACGCTGTAGCCAGATACTCCATTCACGCTTTCCCATGTGATAGTGTTAGAACTTGATGTGTTCACTGATGAGGAAAGCCCCTTTGGTGTGTTTGCAGGACGAATGGTGATGTCCTTTTCAGTGTAGTCACCGTAGTAGTTTATGTAGTTATAATTTCTTATGGCTCTCACTCTGAAACGATAAGCTGTTTTCTGTGAAAGATCGCTTGCAGTGTAGCTCGTTCCCGAAATGGTGGAGAGAGTTTTCCATGTTCCGTTTGTGTACATCTCTACCTGATAGCCTGTAGCCTTTGATACCTTGTTCCAGTTGAGTGTTATGGAATCAACGTCAGTGGAGCAAAGGGAGAATGATACGTTTGCAGGAAGAGTGCAGGTGGTAAGCTCAGAGGAATATGCACCCTCAATACGCTGTCCGTCAACAGTGTTGAATGCCCTTACCTTGTATCTGTACATCGTGCCTGAGCTTTTCTTTGAGTTTGTGAACTTTGTGGACGTGGTCGTGCCTATGAGCTTGTAGCTGTCGTTAGTACCTATCCACTGATAGATCTCATAGCCTTCCGCTTTTTTGGAAGCGTTCCATGTTATGGTGTTTGATGTAGAAGTGTTTGAAGTGCTTCTTATGCCTGTTACTGTACTTGGTATGTCAGTGACCTCAGCGTTTACATATGTGTAACCACCGTTGTAGTATACGCCACTGTAATTTCTTCTCGCCTTTACCCTGAACTTATTAACGCCGTTCTGTGTGATACCATTCACCTTGTATGAAAGGCTTGAAGTTGTGCCGACCTGCTTCCATGCACCGTTCACATAATGCTCCACGATGTAGTCGGTCGCCTTTGAAACTTTGCCCCAGCTAATGGTGACAGAAGTTCCCCTTGCAGAAGCGGATATCTTTGAGATGTTCGCAGGAAGAGTGCAGGTGGTGAAAACATCAGAGTAATCCCCGTAAACACGCTTGCCAGAAGCGTCACTGTAGGCTCTCACCATGTATTTGTACATAGTGCCTGTGGACTTGTTGGAGTTTGTAAAATATGTATTCTTTGTATCCCCTATTTTTTTCTTTTTAGGGTCGCTAGGGCTTGTTCCCTGATATACTTCATATCCTGTTGCGTCAGGAGCGCCATTCCAGGCAAATGTGTTGGAGGTGGAGGTGTTTTTCACTGAGATAAGGTCGGACACGTAAAGTGGAAGCTTGCCCGAATACCATACGTTCACGTCAGTGTAGGCTGAAATGCCTGAAACAGTACCGCTTCCTGAATATTGCCACATATCCATGCGTTGGTCATAATTGGTGTTGCTTGTGTAGTGAGCCAGCCATATAGGATATTTCTTGCCAAGCCCTGCTCCGTCAATGTAGTAGTTTAGCCATGTGTAGTTTGCATAAACACCTGCGCTGTAGCCCGATTTTATGATAGTGTCGCAAAAAGCTGTGCAAAGAGCGGTCTTTTGAGCCTTGGAAAGCCCTGCGCTGTCAAGTCTGCCAGTGTCATAGTCAACAGACTCAATATCGTAATAAACAGGCATTTGCAGAGAATATCCCTTTATCTTGTCAAGAACGAACTTGGCCTCTGCCTTAGCCTCGGCTGTGGTTATCGCCTGCGTGTAGAAGTATACGCCAACTTTAAGCCCTGCCTTGGTAGCTCCGTCAAGATAGGTCTTGAACTTAGGGTCTTCAACAAGCGTTCCTGCACTGCCATAGCCACGGTAGCCTACTCTTATGATAACAAATTCCACACCGCTGTTTTTGACCTTTTTCCAATCTATGTTGCCTTGATAATAGGAAACGTCAATGCCATAGACCTTTGAAACACCGCTGAATCTGTTTTGATGAGTAAGGCTGTCAGCCCCCCACAGAGCAGACATTGTCATAATGCCGTATGGATCGTTGTTTTCAAGATATTTATGATACTCAGGGTCGTCCTCAGTGACAGGCTCTAAAAGACTATCAGCCTCCATATTGCCTGTAGCATATTCAGGCTTTGATACCTGGATATCATTTGAAAGCTCACTTGACGCAATGCTTTCCTCTGCCGCATACACGAATGGAACAGACTGAGCCATTATTGCCGCTGACAAAACCACGCCAGTCAGCTTTGGAATAAATTTCATAATTTCCTCCCGTAGAAACGTAGGCAGAGTTAACATTTTTTCTGCCATTTTACACGATAATTTTTACACACCCTTTATTATAGCCCTTTTTCAGCGCATTGTCAAATTTGCGTTTATACAAATAAATACAATTCAGTAATTTTAAAGTTAAATCATTGCACTTATTTTGAGATTTATGTAATAATAAGTAAGCAAAGATGTTCATGATACACAAGATTAGGAAAGAAATTTTGTGTATCATGATATGCCTGAAATGGCACTGCAAGGCACAGTTAATGAGAATAATCAGCATTTTAGCTGGCATAATAATGGAGAAAAAAGAAAAGGAGAGCATAAAAAATGGATATATCAAAGCGAAACGCAGTTAGGATAGTGTCTTTCACAGTGGCTGTCGTGGGTGTGCTTGCGGTGAGAAATATACAACTTATGAGCAGTGAGAAAAGGGCATTGCGTAGTGTGAACTACACCTATTCAAGAGCCATGGGCGACCTGTGCGACGCAGTAGAGAACGTGAGCGACACTCTTGAAAAGGAACTTTATGCAGGCTCAGGGAAAATGCACCAGTCACTTGCGGTGAAGCTTTACAGAGAAGCGTCCTCGGCAAAGGCGGCTCTGTCACAGCTTCCCATAGAAGAGCTGCAGCTTGAAAACACCTACAAATTTCTCTCACAGGTAGGAAACTACTCCATGGCAGTGAGCGAGAGGCTCATGAACGGCGAGGAGATAACAGACGAGGAGTATGAGAACATATCCTCGCTCTATGACTTTTCCAAAGAACTTTCCGAGGATATGTGGGAGCTTGAAAGCTCAGTGAACAGCGGTGAGATAGCACTCACCCAAACAGGCTCACAGCAGAGCGACCCGCCCACAGTGACAGAGGGCTTCTCAGATTTTGAGGGAAGCTTTGAAAGCTATCCGAGCCTTATTTATGACGGCCCATTTTCAGACAATATCTTAGAGCGAACCCCACGCATGACATCTGAGGCGGAGAACGTTTCACAGACCAAAGCCCTTGAACGCTGTTCCCTGGGGCTTAACATGAACTCCACAGTGTTCACAGATATCTCAGAGGTAGAGGGCAAAATGCCATGCTGGAGATTTTCAAACGAGGATAAGACGGTGGCTTGCGAGGTGACAAAGCAGGGTGGATATATCTCTTATTTCCTCAAAAGCCGTATCAGCGAAAGCACAGAGCTTACAAACGAGCAGGGAGTAAAGGCAGCAGAGGATTTTCTCGATGACCTCGGCATACTGTCCATGAAAACCACCTACTATGAGAATATCGACAACGTTCTCACAGTGAATTTCGCCTACAACGACCTTGACGTG
>UMKO01059078.1_pt1 | contig 25344 bp, 20 predicted proteins | sample 1966311 | NCBI WGS metagenome assembly UMKO01 (sample SAMEA4836178, study PRJEB28245) | human gut metagenome | biome: gut microbiome; material: fecal sample | place: Denmark | collected 2008
AAGTGATATTTGAGGGTACAAAAAAATCAATTTTTTTTTGGTCTGGGGTTGACACGAGCAGGGCAGCCGTTATGGGTTGCAGTTTTTACAAGGGGAATATCCGTCTTTGATCAATTTCTTGCGGAGCCCCTTGTATTTTTTTCGGTTTTTACTGCTCATCTGCTTTACCGAATAACAGTCCGGTTTGTGGAATTTTTTGGTGTTAGTATTTAAAATATAGACCGCGGATGCGTGTTCCTTTGCAGAACTATTATGGGAATTCTGGTCATTTTTTCCATTCAGATGACTGTCACCGGTGGCATAATCTATGGCAACACCCGGCTGTACATTGTAGCAGTAGGTACAAAAACAAATGCCCTTTCCCTGATCCTCCACAGAATAAGCTTCCATCAGGACACCGGAAGCGACCAGGTTACTGCCCTCAAAAACCGGTGTCACGCGGTATAAGACATGGTTATTGGTTTTGTCTATATATCGTGCGGTTTTTTCCTCAAAAGGAAGCATACCTTCATTGTTCATGTAGCGGGTGCCGGTGATCAGGTTCTTTTTATTGGCATTTTCCGCAGTAAGGCAGTAGGCGATGAGGTGGCAGCGGTTATACAGATAGTTGCCGTCCACGACACCGGTGTATTTGACGGTGTGCCAGCCGGATGGCCGGATCTGACCGATTTCCCCGCGCGCTTCGGTTGGCATGGTGTCTTTGCTCACATTGGCATAGGCCACACCGCATCGTCCGAGCTTGTCGAGTTTGTGGTAGGATTCAAAAGTATTGGTGTTTTTCTTTTCCCGGCTGGTGAAATATGGTTTATTTCCATGTACAGCCACAGAAGATTTTCCATTGTATTTTGGAATTTCTTTGATGGAAAAACGGTCTTTTGTGTTCTTTTGGGCAGCCTGTGCAGTCGTGATAAGCGCAGCAGAATCGGAACTTGTATCAGAAATGGGTGGTACAGGTACGAAAGCTACGGAAAAGGCAAGTAAAACAGCAAGCAAAGAAGTCCTGCATTTTGTGAAGTGTAATCGTTTCATGGGATTTCCTCCTTATTCCGTTATGATTTGTTTCCTATAGTATAACATAAAGTAAAGAATTTTTGGAAAAAAAGGAAAAAATCCCATAGATTGGAAACGTCAGTTTCGTATATTCTGATGTTGTAAGCGGAACTGTTTCGGTGTCATCTGATAGCGTTTTTTAAAGGTACGGATCAGATGGCTGCAATCGGCAAAGCCTGTTTCTCCCGCAATATAACTTAAATCATGCCCGGTAAATAAAAGGAGATTTTCCACTTTGCTCAGCCGCACAAATTCGATATACTGCTTGCAGCTTTGTCCATAGTATTTACGGAACTGCCGGGCAAAGTAAGAATAACTCATATGATATGTGCGCGCCAGAGATTCAATATTGATATTTTCCTGGGAATGATCATCGATATACATCAAAACATTCTGCATCGCTTCTTCCTCCACTTTCGGGATCTGATCCGTATCAAAAGAAATTCCCTGTTCCAGCCAGAAACGCAGCAGCTGTACGATCAGCCGGGCGAACTGGGCATAAACACAGGCATCATATCCGTAGCGTTTTTCCTGAACCTCTTTTAAGATATCCGTGAAAAACAGTTCAGCAGGAAAATCGGGCAGGTTGTCCGAATCAAAAACCAGCGGAGGGTTTGTGCTGTTTAAAATCTGGTGAAAGGCAAAGTTTAAATTTGGAAGATAATTCTCGGAAAGTTTTATGCGGTTGAGATTGAATTTACAGCAGATGTAAACATAGGGCTTATCATCGGTATGATAGATGGAGTGCATTGCCTGCGGAGGAAATACAATAAAGGCTCCTTTTTTCAGGAGACAGGTATTGTCATTACAGCTGACCGTTACAGATCCTTCCTGCACATAGACAAGTTCCAGAAAATAGTGCCAGTGGGAGGAAACGGGACCTTCCCAGTATCCGGTGCCACAGCAAAAAGCTTCAATAGGAGAGCGCAGCATATCACTGTATTCAAATAAATTTTCGTTCATATGACCCCCTGGTACTAAGACAAAAATCATAAAAATAGAATAGATTTGTTCTATTTTTATGTGATTGTATTATATCATAATTCAAAAATAATTGATACAATAACAGAAATTTGACAAGAAAGACAGTGGGGGCTTGTGATGAAAGTGAAAAAAGAAACATTGTTTCCAAAGACAAAAATACAGTGGCTGTGGGAAAATATGAAAGGCAGACGTGTATTATATGTGATCGGCATGCTGGGAACCGTTGTCTATAATATATTGCAGCTGACGGTTCCGTATTATTCTGGAAGAATTGTGGATCTGTTTTTAAGTGGGGCAGATGCGTGGAAAAATATGAGAACGAATAGCGGTTTGTTCTATCATCTGCTCATCCTGATGATTGTATTTACCGTACTTCGCGGTGTGATTGTCTATGGAGACTGCATGATTTACGAGCATGTGTCACAGACGGTACTGTACCGTGTGCGCAATTTTTTGTATGACAAAATCCAGAGGCAGGATATGACCTTTTACAGCACATATCGTACCGGCGATCTGATGACGCGTGTTACGGGCGATCTGGATGCGGTGCGCCACATGGTTGCATGGGTGATCCGCATGGTGATCGAATCATTTTCCCTGTTTGGTGTGGTGGCAATATACTTCTTTTATATGAACTGGAAAATGGCTCTGAGCCTGTTAATTATTTCGCCGTTTGTGTTTTTTATCATTTATCTGTTCAAAAACAAGGTGGCACCGATGCATGCGAAACTGCGTGAAAAACTGGCACAGATGAACACCTATGCGCAGGAAAATATTTCCGGAAACCGTGTGGTAAAAGCGTTTGCCAGGGAAGCGTATGAAATTGAAAAATTTGACCGGGCAAACAAAGATTATGCAGAGACGAACAAAGAAACCAGCATGGTATGGCTGAAATTTTTCCCATATGTGGAAAGCATTGCAAACCTTATGCCGGTAGTGATGCTGGCCGTGGGCGGTGTCTTTTTGATCCGGGGCGAACTGACGATGGGAGATTATGTGGCATTTTCCGGACTGATCTGGGCAATTGCCAACCCAATGCGCCAGATGGGAAATATCATGAATGAATTTCAGCGGTTCTCGGCCGCATCCAAAAAGGTGATGGAGATCTATTATTCCGAACCACAGATCAAAGATGCTTTGGATGCAGCTGCACACCCGAACCGCTTTGACGGGAAAATCGAATTCCGGGAGGTATCCTTTCAGTATGAAGATGGGGATCTTCCGGTGCTGCATGATATCTCTTTTACCGTAAAACCGGGGGAGACCATTGCAATCATGGGAGAAACCGGCTGCGGAAAGACTTCCCTGATCAACCTGATCCCGCGGTTTTATGAGCCGACGAAAGGGGAAGTGCGGATCGATGATATACCGGTGCAGAATTTCAGACTGTCCGACCTGCGCAAACAGATCGGACTTGCCACACAGGATGTGCTGTTGTATTCCGATACGATCGAGGGAAACATTGCCTACGGAGACAGCAGCATTGATCTCGAAGAAGTGGAAAAATTTGCAAAATATTCTGCGGCATCTGATTTTATCTCAAAGATGCCGGAAGGATATGATACAGTGGTCGGAGAGCGTGGCGCAGGCCTTTCCGGCGGACAGAAACAGCGAATTTCCCTGGCAAGAGCACTGGCGGTGCGGCCTTCGATTCTGATTCTGGACGATACGACCTCTGCGGTGGATATGGAAACGGAAAAACAGATTCAGGAAGCACTGCGGCATCTGGATTTTTCGTGTACGAAGGTAATTATCGCACAGCGGATTTCCACTACGATGATGGCGGATAAGATTCTGGTGATGCAGCATGGACGGATCACGGAGATGGGAAATCATGAGGAACTTATGGCAAAAAAAGGATATTATTACGAACTGGTACAGCTGCAGACCGGCGAAGACCTGGTATAGGGGGTGAGACAATGGCAAAGAATACATATAAGCAGGATGAAATCTTGGAAGAACCGTTTGATATCCGGCATCTGCTCCGGGCGTCATCCTATATCAAAAAATATCGCAGGGGTATGATCCTTGCGATCGTCCTCAGCGGAATCGGAGGAGCGTTCGGGTACGTGGCACCGATGATTATTCAGCGGGCACTTGATATTGCGGTGCCTGATAAAAATATGAGACTGTTATTTTCCCTGGTGGCGGCGCTGATTGCCATCTATGTGGTCAGCGTGATTTTTACCACGATCCGCAGTCGCATCATGGTGGATGTCAGTCAGAATATTATTTATGATATCCGCAAGGACCTGTTTGAACATCTGCAGGAACTTCCGTTTCAGTATTACGACGACAGACCGCATGGAAAGATTCTGATCCGGGTGGTCAATTATGTCAATTCGGTATCGGATATGTTGTCAAACGGACTGATCAATATCGTGCTGGAAGCATTTAATCTGCTGTTTATTATTATTTTTATGTTTATGGTAGATGTGCAGATGGCACTGGTCGTGTTGTGTGGAGTTCCCGTGCTTGCCGTCTTTATGTTCTGGATCAAAAATAAGCAGAGAAAGGCGTGGCAGGCCGTATCCAACAAGAACTCAAACTTAAATGCGTATCTGCAGGAAAATATTGTAGGTGCCCGGATTACACAGATTTTTGCACGTGAGGATGAAAATGCAAAAATCTTTAATGGACTTTCCAAAGAATGCAGACGGACCTGGAATACCGCTGTGCGCTACTCAAACCTTGTATGGCCGGGCATTGATACCATTTCGGTGTTTGTCCGTGCTGCCATCTTTTTGTTTGGCCTTGTCATTTTCGGGCAGGAAAATAAGTCGCTGGGAACGATCGTGGCGATTTCCAGTTATGCTTCGTATTTCTGGCAGCCGATCATGAACCTTGGAAATATATTCAACAATTTTATCAATAATATCGCTTATCTGGAACGGATCTTTGAAACCATCGATGAGCCGGTTACCGTAAAAGATGCAGAGCATGCGATCAAGATGCCAAAGATCCGGGGGAAAGTTACGTTTGACCATGTGACCTTTGCATATGATGAGACAAAAACGATATTAAAAGACGTATCCTTTACGGTAAATCCCGGGGAGAGTGTTGCACTTGTAGGACCGACCGGGGCCGGAAAGAGTACCATCGTCAATCTGATTTCACGGTTCTACAATGTCAATGACGGAAAGGTACTGATCGATGATCAGGATATCGCAGATGTGACCATTCATTCTCTCCGTGCGCAGATGGGGATTATGATGCAGGACAGTTTTATTTTTTCGGGAACAATTGCAGATAATATCCGGTACGGAAAATTGGATGCCACACAGGAGGAAATTGAAAAAGCGGGAAAAATTGTCTGTGCCGATCCGTTTATCCGGGAAATGTCGAAAGGATATGAAACACAGGTGCGCGAGCGTGGGTCCATGCTTTCCCAGGGACAGAAACAGCTGATTTCTTTTGCGAGAACACTGCTTTGTGACCCGGCAATTCTGATTTTGGATGAGGCAACTTCCAGCATTGATGTGCAGACGGAAAAAGCATTACAGACCGGATTAAACCGTATGCTTAAGGGCAGGACGTCCTTTATTATTGCGCACCGGCTCTCCACGATCCGTGGCTGTGACAAGATCATGTATATTGATGACGGAGGAATCGCAGAGGCGGGAACGCATGAAGAACTGATGAAAAAGAAAGGCAGATATTACAAACTGTATACGGCACAGAAATCTTTGCACTAAAATAAACGAAAAGAGCCAAAAGTACTAGGAATTATCCCCCTTTTATGTTACCATAATAAGTGTAATTATTATGAACAGAAGGGGGATACTTATATGGCAAAAGAACTAGTTGCGATGTTGCTTGCCGGAGGCCAGGGGTCCAGATTATATGCACTGACACAGAAGCTTGCAAAGCCTGCAGTTCCGTTTGGGGGAAAGTACCGTATCATTGATTTTCCACTGTCGAACTGCGTAAATTCAGGAATTGATACGGTGGGGATTCTGACCCAGTATCAGCCGTTTGTATTAAACGAGTATATTGGAAATGGCCAGCCGTGGGATCTGGATCGTCTTTACGGAGGCGTGCATGTACTTCCACCGTACCAGAAAGCATCGGGGTCTGACTGGTATAAGGGTACGGCAAATGCCATTTATCAGAATATTGCTTTTATTGAGCGCTATGATCCGCAGTATGTGATTATTCTTTCCGGAGACCAGATCTGCAAACAGGATTACAGTGATTTTCTTGAGTTCCACAAGCAGAAGGGGGCAGAATTTTCTGTCGCAGTCATGGAAGTGCCGTGGGAGGATGCTTCCCGTTTCGGCCTGATGGTAGCAGACGAGGATGACAAGATTACCGAGTTCCAGGAGAAGCCAAAGGAACCGAAGTCCAATCTTGCATCCATGGGAATTTACATATTTAACTGGGATATTTTAAAGAAATATCTGATCGAGGATGAGGCTGACCCGACTTCCGAGAATGATTTTGGAAACAATATCATTCCAAATCTTCTGCGTGACGGAAGAAAGATGTATGCCTATCATTTCAACGGATACTGGAAGGATGTAGGAACGATTCCGTCTCTGTGGGAAGCAAACATGGAAGTGCTTGATCCGGAACATAGCGGCATCAACCTGTTTGATGAAAACTGGAAAATTTACAGTAGAAACAGTGGTATGACCGGTCACCGGATCGGAGAGAATGCCGTGCTGGATAACTGTCTGATTACCGATGGATGTAACATCAAGGGTACCGTCAGACATTCCATCCTGTTTTCTGGTGTCACGGTGGAAGAAGGCGCCATTGTAGAAGATGCCGTTGTCATGGGACACTCCATGATCAAGGCAGGTGCGGTTGTCAGACACTGTATCATTGCAGAAAATGCGACCATCGAAGAAGATGCGGTTGTGGGAGCAAAACCAAAAGGGGAAGGAATTGGAGAAGTTGCCACAATTGCAGCGGATGTAACGATCGGAAAAGGAGCAAAAATTGGTCCGAGCGCTATGATTTATGAAGATGTGAAGGAGGGTGAGGAGCAATGTTAAATTCAAAGACAGAGGCATTGGGAATTATTTTCCCGAACAGCTATGATGCAATGGTGCCGGATCTGGTTTCGGAGCGCCTCATGGCATCCATTCCATTTGCCAGCAGATATCGCATGTGCGATTTTATTCTTTCCAGCATGGTACATAGCGGAATTGACAATATTTCCATTATCGTAAGAAAAAATTACCATTCCCTGCTGGATCATCTCGGCGCCGGCCGTGAGTGGGATCTGGTCCGCAAAAACGGAGGCCTGAATATTGTTCCTCCGTTCGCACAGAAACAGGTAAAGGTATTCGAGGGACGCATCGAGGCACTTGAGAGTCTGCGCGGATATCTGTTAAAGCAGCCACAGAAATATGTCATTATGACCGATGCAAATATTGCCATCAATTTTGATTTTAATGAACTTTTAGATGCGCATATCAAGAGTGGTGCGGATGTGACCATGATGTACCGCAAGCAGGAAATTCCGAAGGCATTTATCCGTCAGAGCAGGGACCGCATGGATCTGTACTATGCACTCGGCATGAACGGAGACCGCGTCAGCAAGATTTACATCAACCCGACCGAAGAGGGGGAGATGAATTTCAGCATGAATATTTATGTGGTAGAACGCGAGTTTTTGATCCATATGATAGATGATGCGTATGTACATGGGCATACTTACTTTGTACGTGATCTTTTGGACAAGCAGATTGACCGGCTGGATATCCGCGGGTTCTGCTACGATGGCTATGTGGTCAATATCCATGATACCCAGAGTTATTTTGAAGAAAATATGCGTCTGTTACAGGAAGAAAACTTAAATGCACTGTTTTCTCCAAATCAGATTTACACCAAGATCCGTGACGATAACCCGACCCGTTATATCAACGGTTCCAAAGCAAAGAATGTTATGGTTGCCGATGGCTGTGTGATCGAGGGAGAAGTCGAAAACAGCGTCCTGTTTCGAGGCGTTCACGTCGGAAAAGGCGCAAAAGTGAAAAACTGTGTGCTGATGCAGGATACCGTAGTGGAAGATAATGCAAGCGTGGAATACGTGATTACCGACAAGAATGTACGTGTCACAGAGGGCAAGTCACTGACCGGAAATGAGTCGTATCAGGTATATGTATCCAAGGGGCAGGTTGTATAATTTTATGCTTTCCAAATAATACAGAGTCTGTTATAATAAGCAAAGATAAAATACTGAGGAGGCAATTGTATTATGGCTGATAGCAGAAAAACAGTTCAGATAAAATCAGATCCTGTCGGGGATGTCCGTATCGCAGATGAAGTCGTTGCGATCATTGCAGGACTTGCAGCAACAGAAGTAGATGGTGTCAGTTCCATGGCGGGAAACATCACAAACGAAATTGTCAGCAAGCTCGGCATGAAGAACCTTTCTAAGGGAATCATGATTGAAATTATAGACAACGAAGTAAAGGTTGATGTTGCCATCAACATTGCATATGGTTACAGCATTCCGGAAGTCTCTGCCAAGGTACAGGATAAAGTAAAGGCTGCCATTGAGAATATGACAGGCCTGACAGTCGCTGTTGTCAATGTCCGTATCGCAAGTGTTGATATGGGAACTGATAATTAAATCTTTGTATTCGAAACAGAATATGGTATAATAAAGGATGTCTGAACGAAAGACATCCTTTATTTTTGAGCGAGGAGAGAAGATGACAAGAAGAGAGTTAAGAGAAAATGTATTTAAGATGCTTTTCCGCGTAGAATTTTTTGATGCGGGAGAATTGTCAGAACAGCTGGTATTGTTTGGAGAGGAAGTCGATCATGTAACGGATCAGGATTTCAAATATATCGCTGATCGTTATCGTGATATCTACAATCATCTGACGGAAATCGATGGGGCAATCAACGAAGTCGCAAAAGGCTGGAAGACAACCCGTATGGGCAAAGTAGATCTGGCACTGATCCGTCTGGCGGTATATGAGATCCGCTACGATGATGAGATTCCGTTTAAGGTTGCGGTCAATGAGGCTGTGGAACTGGCAAAACAATACGGAACCAATGATTCACCGGCATTTGTCAATGGAATTCTTGCAAAGTTTGCAGAATGATGAAACATGTATATTCGGTAGGGCAGGTAAATAAATACATTAAAAATATGTTCGCTCAGGACTTTATGCTGCACCATATCAGCATCAAGGGAGAGGTATCTAACTGTAAGTATCACTCCAGCGGGCATATTTATTTTACAATGAAAGATGCAGACGGAACGATAAACGCGATCATGTTTGCGGGAAACCGCAGGGAAGGATTAAAATTCCAGATGAAAGAGGGCGACCGCGTGGTTGTGACCGGTTCCGTGGAAGTGTATGAAAGAGATGGCAGATACCAGATCTATGCACGGACGATTGAACGGGACGGAGAGGGAAATCTGTATCTGAAATTTGAAGCGTTAAAGCGGGAGCTTGAAGAGATGGGAATGTTTGCGGAGGAATACAAACAGCCCATTCCTACCTATGCAAAAACCGTGGGGATTGTTACGGCAGAGACCGGGGCAGCGATTCAGGATATCCGCAATATTGCAGGGCGCAGGAACCCGTATGTGCAGCTGATTCTCTGCCCGGCCCTGGTGCAGGGAGAGGGTGCGGCAGCATCAATTGTCCATGGAATTCATGCACTTGAACAGATCGGCGTGGATGTAATCATTGTCGGACGGGGCGGTGGATCTATAGAGGATCTGTGGGCATTTAACGAAGAAATGGTGGCACGGGCCATTTTTGACTGCCGGATTCCGGTGATCTCCGCTGTCGGTCATCAGACGGACTTTACGATTGCAGATTATGTCGCAGACCTGCGGGCACCGACCCCGTCTGCGGCAGCGGAGCTGGCGGTGTTTGATTACCGGCAGGCAATGCAGGAACTGCTTGGCATGCGGCAGCAGATGGACAAAGAACTCCAAAGGAAAGTAACCGTGGCAAGAAACCATCTGGAGCACCAGAGGATGCGCCTGCACTATCTCAGCCCACAGCAGCGGATGAATGAAAACCGGCGAAGAGTGGCAGAGTATGAAGAGAAACTGACCGGACGCATGGAGGAACTGCTGCGTGAGCGCAGACACCGCCTGGCACTTCTGGCAGGCACGCTGGAGAGTTATTCCCCAGTAAAGAAACTCAGTGGCGGGTATGCATTCGTGGAGGATGGGAATCATCAGGCACTGCGGAGCATCCACCAGATCAGGGAAAAAGATACCGTGCAGATCCATTTGCTGGATGGCACACTGACGGCAGCAGTGACAGAAATTCAGGCAGCCGAAGGAGTAAAAAATGAGTGATGAATTAGAAAAAAAAGAACCGGGACTGGAGGAACGGTTTGCAAAGATCGATGCCATACTTGATGCGATGGAAGACGAAAACGTAACGTTAGACCGTTCGTTTGCCCTATACAAAGAGGGACTGGAACAGATCAAAGCAGCCGGCCAGTCTTTGGATACGATAGAAAAGGCAATGCTTGTACTGAACCAGGATGGAAAATTGGAGGAATTCTGATGGAGATCAGACAGGAAATAAAACGCAGGGCGGCAGACATTGAAGCACGGATCGCACCGTTTCTGCCACAGGAAAAGGGGTTTCAGCAGACCGTGCTCGATGCCATGGAATACAGTGTTTTTGCAGGCGGAAAGCGTCTGCGGCCGATGCTGATGGAAGCATCTTACCAGATGTTTGACGGAACGAATCCGGCAATTGATGATTTTATGGCGGCGATTGAGATGATCCACACCTATTCACTGATCCATGATGATCTCCCGGCGATGGATAACGACGAATACCGGCGTGGGAAAAAGACAACCCACGCGGTATACGGGGAAGCAATGGCAATCCTTGCGGGGGATGCGCTTTTAAATTATGCGTTTGAGACCGTGGCAGCAGCACTGACCAGAAACGAAGGAGACTGGAGAATTGTCAGGGCTTTTTCCGTGCTGGCACAAAAAGCGGGTATATACGGAATGATCGGCGGCCAGGTGGTGGATGTGGAGAGCGAGAAAACCGGACAGACCATTGACCGCAACCGGCTGGACTTTATCTACCGGTTAAAAACCGGAGCGCTGATTGAAGCATCGCTTATGATCGGAGCCATTTTGGCAGGCGCGGATGAAGTGTCGGTTGCGCGTATGCAGGAAGCCGGAGCAAAGCTGGGACTTGCCTTTCAGATTCAGGATGATATTCTCGATGTCACGGGATCTTTTGAAAAACTCGGTAAACCGATCGGCAGTGATGCGGAAAATGAGAAGGCAACCTATGTGACATTTGAGGGGCTGGAGCAGGCAAAAAAGGATGTAGAGCGGCTTTCCGGGGAAGCAATAAAGATACTGGATGAATTTGAAGGAGAGCATACGTTTCTGCATGACCTGTTTTTCTATTTGATCAACAGGGATCATTAATTTTTCGAGGGCAACATGGTTTTAGATCGGATAAAAAAAGTAAATGATATCAAACAACTAAACGAGGAAGAACTGGAGGAGCTACAGGAAGAAATCCGTGATTTTCTGGTGGAAAATATTGCAAAAACCGGAGGACATCTGGCATCGAATCTGGGTGTGATTGAACTGACGATGGCGCTTCATCTGTCATTTGACCTGACGAGAGACCGGATTATCTGGGATGTCGGACATCAGTCCTACACGCACAAGATTTTAACCGGGCGTAAGTTGGGGTTTGTCACTTTACGGCAGTATGGCGGGATGAGCGGATTCCCAAAGACGCAGGAAGACCCGGCGGATGCATTCAATACCGGGCACAGCTCCACTTCCATTTCCGCAGGACTTGGCATGGCGCAGGCGAGGGAACTGACCGGTGACAATTATTATGTGGTCTCTGTGATCGGAGACGGGGCACTGACCGGCGGTATGGCATACGAAGCAATGAACAATGCCTCCCGCATGAAAACCAATTTTATTATTGTGTTAAATGATAACCAGATGTCGATCTCCGAAAATGTGGGAGGAATGAACCAGTATCTGAATTCCTTCCGCACCTCGGATGCCTATCTGGATTTAAAAGACGGTGTGACCAATTCCCTAAACCGGATTCCGGTTGTGGGGGAACGGATGGTCAAACGGATCCGGAACGCCAAAAGCGGTATCAAACAGCTGTTTGTTCCGGGAATGTTTTTTGAAAATATGGGTATCACCTATTTAGGACCGGTGGATGGCACCAACATAAAAGAAATCCGAAAAGTGCTTGCGGAGGCAAAGCGTGTGCGCGGTCCGGTGCTGGTTCATGTACGCACGATCAAGGGAGAGGGATATCTTCCTGCCGAGCGTCATCCGGCGCGCTTCCATGGAACGGGACCGTTTGACATTGACACCGGTGTTCCGCTGTATCATCAGGAAAAAGCGCATTACACGGATGTGTTTTCCACCGTCATGCGCAAAATGGGGGAGCGGGAGCCGAAGGTGGTTGCGATTACCGCAGCGATGGCAGACGGAACCGGTTTAAAGAGATTTAAAAATCTTTTCCCGGAACGTTTTTTTGATGTGGGAATTGCAGAGGAGCATGCAGTGACGTTTGCGGCCGGTATGGCAAAGGCGGGACTCAAACCGGTATTTGCGGTGTATTCTTCCTTTTTACAGCGTGCCTATGACCAGGTATTACATGATGTGTGTGCACAGAATCTCCCGGTTGTGTTTGCCGTAGACCGTGCAGGATTAGTCGGAAAGGATGGCGCCACGCATCAGGGAATTTTTGACCTGTCGTATCTGTCAAGTATTCCGAACCTGACGGTTATGGCTCCGAAAAACAAATGGGAGCTTTCCGATATGCTCAAGTTTGCGATTGCTGCAGAGGAACCGGTGGCGATCCGTTATCCGCGCGGAGAAGCCTGCGATCTCTGGAAAGATCAGCGGGCACCGATTCAAAAAGGCTGTGCGGAAGTACTCGCCGAGGGTACATACGCTGCACTTTTTGCAATCGGTTCGATGGTGGAAACCGCCTGGCAGGTAAGAAAAAAACTGGCAGAAAAAGGAATCCCGACAACGGTGGTAAATGCAAGATTTGCCATGCCACTGGATAAAAACTGCCTGCGGAAACTGGCAGAATCCCATCCGCTTCTTGTGACGATGGAAGAGAACGTGGCAAGCGGGGGATTTGGAGAGCATGTGGCTGCATTTCTGGAGGAAGAAGCACTGCATACAAAGGTCCTCAGGATTGCAATTCCTGACTGCTTTGTGGAACATGGAAGTGTTGGCGAATTAAAAAAAGCACTGGGACTGGATGCAGATTCCGTGACGGAAAAAATATTAGCAGAATTACCGGAGGAATTATGAAAGAACGATTGGATGTACTTCTTGTAAAACGTGGTCTGGCACCATCGCGGGAAAAGGCAAAGACCATGATTATGGAAGGCAATGTATTTGTCAACAATAACCGGGAGGATAAGGCGGGAAGCACTTTTGCAGAGGATGCTCCGATTGAGATCCACGGAAATACATTGAAATATGTCAGCCGCGGCGGTCTGAAACTGGAAAAAGCGATGACACATTTTTCCATTTCCTTAGATGGCATGGTGTGCATGGACATCGGTGCTTCGACGGGCGGGTTTACCGACTGCATGCTGCAGAACGGGGCAAAGAAAGTGTATTCCGTCGATGTGGGATATGGTCAGTTTGCATGGAAACTGCGCCAGGACCCAAGGGTTGTCTGTATGGAAAAAACAAACATCCGCTATGTCACACCGGAAGATATCGATGATGTGCTCGATTTTGCTTCGGTGGATGTCTCATTTATTTCCCTGACCAAAGTGCTCCCGGCGGCATATGCACTGTTAAAGGACGGCGGACAGATGGTGTGTCTGATCAAACCACAGTTTGAAGCCGGACGGGAAAAAGTGGGAAAGAAAGGCGTGGTACGTGATAAGGCCGTTCACGAGGAAGTGATCGAGAGGATCATTACCTTTGCACTGGAAAACGGATTTTCGGTACACCATCTGGAATACTCACCGATCAAGGGACCGGAGGGAAACATCGAGTATCTCGTGCATATTGAAAAATCGGACGAAGCAATAAAGGAGGAATCCGTGGATATTCACGCAGTTGTGGAAGCAGCACACGGAGAATTGGATAAGTAGATGCGTAAATTTATGCTGATCACGAACCGGTACAAAGATCGTGATCTGACACTCTCAAACGAAATTGTCTCGTACATACAACAAAAGGGCGGCAGTGCTGCAATCTGTGTCAGCAATGTGGAGGATGATAACCAGAAAGATTTTGCACTTTCCGAGATTCCGGCAGACACGGAATGTATCCTTGTTCTCGGCGGAGACGGCACGTTAATCCGCGCAGCAACCAAGGTGGAGGCGCTGCAGATTCCGCTGATCGGTGTCAACCTTGGGACACTGGGGTATCTGTGTGAGCTTGAGGAAGCTACCGTATTTCATGCCATCGACTGTCTGATGCAGGATGATTGCATCATGGAAGAGCGGATTGTTCTGACCGGCGAAAAAATTGGCGGAAACGGCGCACATATGGCATTGAATGATGTCGTGATCCACTGGTCCGGGGATCTGTCCATGCTGCTTTTAAATGTGTATGTCAATGGGGAATATCTGACAACTTACCACGCAGATGGCGTGATTGTTGCGACACCGACCGGTTCCACGGGGTATAATCTTTCCACCGGAGGTCCGATCGTGGACCCGAAAGCAAGGGTACTTCTTCTGACACCGATCAATGCACATGACTTAAACTCCAAAAGCATTGTGTTTGGAGCGGAGGATGTTGTGGAGATTAAGATGGGAAGCAGACGGTTTCAAAAGGACGAGACGGCATGTGTCAGCTTTGACGGGGACACACCGGAGCATCTGCACGTGGGAGACCGTGTGCGGATTGCACAGGCACAAAGTACCATCTGGATCTGCAAAATCAGTAACCAGAGTTTCCTGGAAATACTGAGGAAAAAGATGAGACCGTAGGACGCAAAGGAGGACATATGAAAACAACACGACAGGCAAAGATACTCGAATTGATTCAGAAAAAAGATGTGGAAACACAGGAAGAATTGTCCGCATATCTCGAAAAAGAAGGGTTTCAGGTTACCCAGGCAACCGTATCCCGTGATATCCGTGAACTGAAGCTGACAAAGATTTCGACCGACAACGGCAGACAAAAATATGCGGTGATTACGGACGCGGATTCCAATATGATGGAAAAATATGCAAGGGTTCTCAGGGAAGGATTTTTGTCCGTGGATGCTGCGGAAAATATTGTTGTGATCAAAACCGTGTCCGGTATGGCGGGAGCCGTTGCGGCTGCAGTAGATGCCATGCGTATGCAGGAGATTGTCGGCTCACTTGCGGGAGATGACACGATTCTGTGTGTGATCCGTACGTCCGATGACGCGGTGCACATCATGAAAAAGCTTCGGAAAATTGTAGAACAGTAATAAAAATGCTTCGGAAAAGTAGAAGGAGAATGTATGTTACAAAATCTACATGTGAAGAACCTTGCCCTTATCACAGAGACAGAGGTAGAATTTAAAGAAGGACTTAATATTTTGACAGGAGAGACCGGTGCCGGTAAATCCATCATCATTGGTTCGGTTGCACTGGCACTCGGAGAGAAGGTTCCAAAGGAACTGCTCCGGGATAACGAAGAGACCGCACTTGTGGAGCTGGTCTTTTCAGTTGAAAACCCAAAGGTTCTGGATGCGATCCGGCAACTGGGCATAGAAACAGAGGATGAAACAGTAATATTAAGTCGTAAGATAACTTCCGGAAGGGCAATTGCGCGGATCAATGGAGAAGCAGTGTCTGCTTCCCGGTTAAAAGAGGTGGCGTCTCTGCTCATCGATATTCACGGACAGCATGAGCACCAGTCCCTTCTTTCCAAAAAGAAACATCTGGAAATCCTCGATGCCTATGCAAAAGACGCGCTGGGAGAAAAAAAAGAGCGTCTTGCCGCCTGTTATCAGGAATACCGGAAACTGAAAAAAGAGTGGGAGTCCTCGTCTTTGGATACCGAGGAGCGCGCCAGAGAGTTGTCGTTTCTTGCGTATGAAGTAAAGGAAATCGAAGAGGCACAGCTTTCCGTCGGGGAGGATACCCGGCTGGAAGAACAGTATCGCAGATTTGCAAATGCAAAAAAGATCATGGATGCCATATCGGCTGCCGGTGCAGCTACCGGGGGAGACGGCGGTACCGGAGAGAATGCATCGGAACTTATCAGCCGTGCCCTGCGGGAAGTCAGTTCGGTTTCGGCATATGAGGAGCGCATTGCGCAGATGGAACAGATGCTTACCGATATTGATAATCTGCTGAGCGATTTCAATCATGAGATTTCTTCCTACCTGTCGGGGGAGGAATTTGATGACGAAGTCTTTTATCAGACCGAAAAGAGGCTTGATGAGATCAATCACCTGAAATCCAAGTATGGAAATACGATGGAAGAGATTCTGCAGTCAGCGGAAGAAAAAACAAAGCGTATTGCCGTATTACAGGATTATGATAAATACTTAAATGATCTTTTAACTTCCATGAACCGGAAGAAAGAAGAATTGGACGAGCTGTGTGCAGAGGTTTCCGGAATCCGGAAGAAAGCGGCAAAGGGATTGACGAAAGCGATTGCACAGGCACTTGAAGATCTGAATTTTTTAGATGTGCAGTTTACGATGGAATTCCGGAAGACGGAGTACAGTGCCGGAGGCTGGGATGAGGCAGAATTTATGATCTCCACCAATCCGGGAGAACCGTTAAAGCCTCTGGGAAAGGTCGCTTCCGGCGGAGAACTTTCCCGTATTGCGCTCGCGGTCAAGACCGTCATGGCGGATACGGATGAGATTCCGACGTTGATCTTTGATGAGATTGACAGTGGAATCAGCGGGCGTACGGCACAGATGGTATCGCAGAAGATGAAACTGCTGGCAAAGACGCACCAGATCATCTGCATCACTCATCTGCCGCAGATTGCTGCCATGGCAGATGCCCATTTCCTGATTGAAAAATCGGTGGAGCATGCGTCCACGGTTTCCCGGATTCATCCGCTGCGGGAAGAGGAAAGTATCGAGGAACTGGCGCGGATGCTTGGCGGCGTGGAGATCACGGATACGGTTCTACAAAACGCACGCGAGATGAAACGTCTGGCAGAAAAATACGAATAGATAAAACCAAAGTCCGCATACTAAAGGTATCCGAGAAGATAGGAGAACCTTTGGCATGCGGTCTTTTTATATGCGTATATTCAAAAATATTATCTGTATTTATGTTCTGGCGCTGTGCTGCTTTGCCTATGCCACCATGATACATGCCATTCCCGATCATGTATACGTGCAGGAGGGGCAGAAACTGGAACTGGACAAAAAAATTCCGGTCACACTGGCAATGTCCACAAAACCGCAATCCGTTATGGCCCAGATCGGGGAGCGGACGTTTCAGGCAATGAAGCAGGAACGAGCAGTGGAAACGTGCAGCCAGCTGAAGCAGGGGGAATATACACTGACCTGCTATCTGTTTGGCATCCTTCCTATGAAAGAGGTGCAGGTTTCCGTGGTGAACGGAAAATCTTTATACGTGAGCGGACAGGTGGTGGGCATTTATGGGGCTGCCCAGGGAGTACTGGTGCTGGGATCCGGCCCGGTGGAAACTGTGGACGGAAGCAGCCGGCAGCCGGCAGAACACATTGTATTTCCGGGAGATTATATTACTGCTGTAAATGGAAAAGCGGTCACGAAAAAAGAAGAACTGATGGAGCGGATCAATCAGTACGGGGAACAACCGGTGGTGCTGACCCTGTGGCGCGGAGCCGAGCAGATTCAGGTATCGGTGGAGCCGGTTGAGGCAGCAGAACACAAAGGCTATCGTCTGGGACTCTGGGTGAAAGATGACATGGCAGGGATCGGCACGCTGACCTATTTTGATCAGGACGGAAACTTCGGGGCACTGGGACACGGAATCGGAAACGGACAGACCAAAGACCTGCTCCGTCTGTCAGACGGCCGGCTGTACAAAGCACAGGTGCTCGGTATCAAAAAAGGTGTCCGGGGAACACCGGGAGAGCTGGAGGGAGTTGTCTATTATGGGAAAGACAACCAGATCGGAGAAGTGTCCAGCAATACACAAATCGGTATCTATGGCACGTTGACGAAAAACTTCCGGGAAGAAAAGAAAAACGAAAGTCTGTTGTGTCCGGTCGGTTACAAACAGGAGATTCAGACAAAGGATGCGGTAATTCTGTCGGATGCGTCCGGGGAACTGCAGTCATATCGCATCGTAATTGATGATCTTGATTATACACCGGGAGATAAAAATAAGGGAATCCGTTTTCATGTGGAGGATGAGAATCTGCTGAAGCTGACCGGCGGAATCGTGCAGGGACTGTCCGGAAGCCCGATCCTGCAGGACGGAAAACTGATCGGTGCCGTGACCCATGTGCTTGTTAACGATCCAACGAAAGGATATGGCATTTTTGTGGAGGAAATGACGGCAAATAAAATAGGACAAAAGACCTAGATGTGAAATCTGCACAAAAAAAGAAACGGTCAAATGCAAAAAAGTTATATTTTATACATGAAAAAGGATTGCAATAGAGAACAAAAAAGGTTATAATAATCATTAATTGCTCGAAGTTATTCGAAAATAATAAATGTTTAACGTAGTGGGAGTATTACATGGATAAGTTGGTAGGGTTTGCCCGGAAGAAGCGACTGGGCGATCTGCTTGTGGATGCAGGAGTCATTTCGCAGGATCAGCTGGTAAAAGCGTTACAGATCCAGAAAACAGAAAAAAAGGGAGAACGTCTCGGAGTGGTACTGATAGATCTGGGGTTTACAGACGAAAAACAGATCGTAGAGGCACTGAAGGCACAGCTGAAAATACAGAGTGTCGATCTGTCGACCCTGCGCATCCCGGAGGAAATCATCCGGCTTTTGGACGAGGCAGTGCTGCGGAAGTATAATCTGATTCCGTTTAAGTTCAATGAGAAAAATCCCAATCTTTTGTGCGTGGCAATGAGCGATCCGCTGGATATCCGGGCGATGGACGATGTTTCCATCATTACCGGGTGTCAGGTGGAGCGTTTTGCTGCAACCCCGAGTGATATTGCGGCAGCCATCGACCGCTACTATGGAAATGCAGAAGCCCTGCGTGTGGCAGAACAGTATACAAGGGAAAAGCAGGAACAGGCAAAAGCCAGGGCAGCCCTAGATCCCGGGAGTGGAAACGATGAGAACAATGTCCAGCAGGCACCGATTGTCAAACTGTTAGGACAGATCATCGAGCAGGCGGTCCACAGGAGAGCCAGCGATATCCATATCGAGCCGATGGAAAACCAGGTGCGGATCCGGTTCCGTGTGGATGGCGTGCTGCACGAAGCCATGCGGCACGACATCAGCCTGCATGCCGCACTGATCGCAAGAATCAAAATTGTCAGCGGACTTGACATTTCCGAAAAGCGCCGCCCACAGGACGGTCGTGCGACCAGCATTGTGGACCGGCAGGAATACGACATCCGTGTGTCCGTGCTTCCGACCGTCTACGGGGAAAAGGTCGTTATGCGTCTCGCACAGAAAAAAGCACTGACATTGGACAAGCGGGATCTGGGATTCCCGGAGGACGAATTAAAAAAATTTGACCACATCCTAAGCCATCCGAACGGGCTTATTCTCGTCACGGGACCGACCGGAAGCGGTAAGTCCACGACATTATATACTGCATTAAATGAATTAAACGTAGAAGGTGTCAATATCATCACGGTAGAAGATCCGGTTGAGGCGAACTTAAACGGGGTCAACCAGGTACAGGTAAACGAAAAGGCGGGACTTACCTTTTCCTCGGCATTGCGTTCCATCCTGCGTCAGGATCCGGACATCATCATGATCGGGGAGATCCGTGACCAGGAGACCGCAGAGATTGCGGTAAAGGCATCCATCACCGGACACTTGGTGGTCAGCACCTTACATACAAACAGTTCGGCAAATACCATCACCCGTCTGGCAGATATGGGAGTGGAAAACTACCTGATTGCGGATTCCGTGGTCGGGGTAATCGCCCAGCGTCTGGTGCGCCGGGTCTGTCCGGCATGCGGAATTGTCCGGGAGGCAACCGCAGGAGAGAAAAAAATACTCGGCATAAAGGATCCCGCCAGACGGATCAATGTCCGCACACCGGGGCACAAAGAATGTGTCCGCTGCGGCGGAACCGGATACTATGGAAGAATCGGTATTTATGAGATCATGCCGGTCACGGCAGACCTGCGGCAGGCGATCAACCGCGGGGAGAATGCGGATGTGCTTGAGGAGATCGCACTCACACATGGCATGAAAACGCTTCGCATGAGTGCCATTGATTACGCACTGCGCGGAATCACCACCGTCGAGGAAGTGCAGCGTGTGGCATACGATGACGAAGAGGATTAAATAAAACAGGGAAGGGAAGGCAGCAAAACAGATGGAATTGTCAATGTATACGCTTCTTTCGATAGCAAAAGCGCATCATGCGTCCGACTTACATATTACCGTGGGGGTACGGCCGAAGTGCAGGATCAGCGGAACACTTTATGAAATGGACGGATTTGAGAAACTGACACCGGCGATGACCAAAGAACTGGTGGAATCCATGTTTGGACCGAAACAGAAGGCAACCATGGAGGCCACTGGTGAAGTGGATTTTGCCTATACCGATACCCGTGTGGGGCGATTCCGTGTCAATGCATTTCACCAGAGGGGGTCGTATGCTGCAGTTCTTCGTATTGTGGCAAGTGATATTCCAACACCGGAAGCACTCGGTATTCCGGAAGCTGTGCTTGGATTGACAAAGAAAAAGAGAGGGCTGGTTCTTGTGACGGGACCAACAGGAAGTGGTAAATCAACCACGCTGGCCTCTTTGATTGATGTCATAAACAAAGAACGGAATGAACATATCATTACATTGGAAGATCCAATTGAGTATTTACATAAACACAATCGGTCAATTGTAAACCAAAGAGAAATTGGCCTTGATACGGATTCCTATGGAAATGCGCTTCGTGCAGCACTCCGTGAGGACCCGGATATTATCCTTGTGGGAGAGATGAGAGATTTTGATACGATTTCCACCGCGATTACGGCGGCAGAGACCGGACATCTGGTATTTTCCACATTGCATACCATTGGTGCGGCACCAACGATCGAGCGTATTGTTGATGTGTTTCCACCGCATCAGCAGAATCAGATCCGTTCCCAGCTGGCATCGGTTTTGGAAGCTGTTATTTCGCAGCAGCTTCTGCCTACGATTGATGGAAAGTCCCGTGTGGCAGCCTTTGAGGTTATGTTAGGAACCCCGGCAATCAAAAACCTGATCCGGGAGGATAAGGCACACCAGATCCCTTCCATCATGCAGACAAGCAAGAAGATTGGTATGCAGACGATGGATGATTCCTTATTCAGTCTTTATCTGAAGCACAAAATTGATGCGGCAAATGCCGTGGAGTATGCACAGGATACAGGAAACATGCAGCAGAAGCTGTTTTAAAAAGGAGTTAAGACATGGCAAGTTATAAATACGAAGTGGTCGGGGCCGATGGAAAACCAAAAACCGGCACCATCGAGGCCATGAACATGGAAGTCGCTTCGGCAGAACTCAAATCCGGCGGCAACACCATCGTTTCCATCGCAAGAGCCAACGCATTTAACAAAGATCTCGAAATCCATATCGGAAAAGCCGTCAGCGTCCGCGAAATGAGCGTATTCTGCCGCCAGTTTGAGAGCGTATTAAATGCCGGCGTGACCGTTGTCGAGGCACTCGACATGCTATCCGAGCAGACCGAGAACAAACCGTTTGCCAATGCAATCGCAGAAGTGCGGGATTCCGTACAGCGCGGGGAGACCCTCGCCGTTGCGATGGCGGAGCACCCGAAGATTTTTCCAAACCTCATGGTGCAGATGGTTGCCGCCGGGGAATCCTCCGGTGGACTGGATAAAGCATTCAGCCGTGTGGGAAGCCAGTTTGAAAAAGAAGCCCACCTGAAGGGGCTGATCATCAAGTCAGCGATTTATCCGGTCATCCTGATTCTTGTTATTATCGTTGTCGTAGCCATCATGATGATTAAGATTGTGCCTACCTTTACTGCCCAGTTTGACGAAGTCGGCGGAAAACTGCCGGGCATCACGCTTGCAGTCATGGCAGTCAGCGATTTCTTTGTGCACAGCTGGTATTTTCTTGTCGCCATCATCGCAGGGATTGCAGTATTTATCCATGCGTGGAAAAAGACAGAGAGTGGGGCACATATATTGGGAAAATTTATTCTAAAGGTACCGCTGGTCGGCCCGCTCAGCATCAAGACGGCATCCTCGCGCATGACGCGAACACTGTCCACACTGATGGGCTCCGGTGTCCAGCTGGTGGATGCACTCGGGCTTGTGACCGAGATGATGGGGAATGCCGTGGTTAAGCAGGCATTAAAAGATGCGACCGAAGAGGTCAGCCGTGGAATCCCGCTCTCGAAGCCGCTGGCAGATTCCGGGGTCTTTCCACCGATGGTCTACCATATGATAGAGATCGGGGAGGAAACCGGTAATATGGAAGACATGCTCGACAAAGTCGCAGCATATTATGATGAAGAGGTGGAGTCGGCGACCGAGGCACTGCTTGCCGCAATGGAACCGCTCATCATTATTGTGATGGCAGTTGTTGTGGTGCCGATCGTCCTTGCGATCATGATGCCGATGTACAGTCTGTACGACAGCATCGGAGCCTGACCGCAGGCAGAAGAAGGGTTGTTACATGTCTGCCATGAGACATGTGATGATAGATACATAAAAATATATTCAAAAAAGGAGAACAAAGGGTATGAAGAAAATTATGGAACTGCTTCAGAACATGAAAGCAAAGAATGAAAAGAAGGATAACAAAGGTTTCTCTCTCGTAGAGTTGATTATCGTTATCGCAATTATGGCAATTTTGGTAGGTATTGTTGGTACACAGGTAATTCCGTATATTAATAAATCAAAACTTGAAAAAGATCGTCAGGTCGTTAGTAGTTATTGTACAGCTGCTGTATCTGCATATTCTATGGTTGCTGGAGAGATTACAGCAGCCCCGACTTCAGGTATTGATGTGTATACGGGTACAAATAGTGGAGATGCTGGAAAAATTGTAGATAAAATCAAAGAATTAACTGGAGATTCTAATCCTGTTAGTAATTTAAAATCAAAAGAAGCTGATGGGGCTACTGATATTGAAATTACATATGATACAACCAACCATAAAGTGACAGCAACAGTAAAAGGTGCAAGCGATGCAAATGCTTTGAAAGTTGAATCTACAATGTAATTGTAATCTATATTATTCTAGGAGAAAAACAAATGCTAACCCAACTTACGATTTTTCTTTATATTGTTATATTTTTATACGGAATCGTCATCGGCAGTTTCTTAAATGTGCTGATCTTCCGTATCCCGAAAAAAGAGAATATCGTGCAGTCCTCGCACTGTATGAACTGCGGGCGTAAGCTGGGCTGGCGGGACATGGTTCCCGTATTTTCCTACATAATTCTTCGGGGCAGATGCCGGCAATGTGGTGCTAGAATTTCCATACAGTACCCATTAATCGAGGCTTTAAATGGTGTGCTGTATGTGGTCGTTTTCATGGCGGGCGGTTTCACGTTCAGCAGTGTACTGTATTGCCTCATGACATCTGCCCTGATTGTCATTGCGGTCATCGATGAGAGAACCTATCAGATACCGGTTTCCCAGAACCTGTTTCTGGGACTGCTCGGTATCATTATGACCGTGTATGATTTCCGGCATATCCTGTCCCATATCATCGGGGCAGTCATTGTCAGCCTGTTTTTGTATGGCCTGTATTATTTCTCCTCCGGCAAAGCAATCGGTGGGGGAGACATCAAACTCATGGCATATGCAGGCCTGCTTTTAGGTGCAAAAAACATTATTTTTGCATTTATTCTTGCATGCATTCTTGGCTCCGTCATCCATACCATCCGCATGAAAGTAAGCAAGCGAAACAACCTGCTTGCACTCGGCCCGTACCTTTCGGCAGGCATATTCATCGCCGCACTCTGGGGCAGCCGTTTCTGGACCTGGTATCTCGGCATGATGGGCATTTATTAAAACATGGCATGAACTGCTACGTATGGCATAATTAAAAAAGTAAAGTTTTTCTTATTCCTGTGGCGAATTTTGAACATCCTTCCTATTCGCCATCTAAATTTTACATCACAACATAACGATGGAAAATGTATGAAAGCCAATTAGCACACGCGATTTTTCTCAAGGGTTAGAGGCCGTTAGAATTTTGTCAGTACCCAGCGATTCCCGTACACGGATGTACGGGAAAGGACGACATGAGCCCGGATGGCGAATGTCGTCCGGTCGCGTCCGGCACGCAAAATCTTTCGCCAAAATTCTTACAGCCTCTTCCCGAAGAGAACATGAGCGGGGGATAATTGTCTTTCATACATTTTCCAGCACAACTGCTAGAAAATATAAAGGAGAAAATGAAAATGGTCAAAAGAGTAGTAAGTATTGAGGCCGGTGTATGGTGGACAAAAGTCGCACTGGCCGATTACCGCAAGAAAAATCCGCCGGTACATAAAGCGTTTGCGTTCCGCACCCCGGAACATGCGGTGGAAGATGGCTATATCCGCGATAAAGAAGCATTTGCATTGGCATTAAAGGCCGAACTAAGCAGACACGATATCCATGAGAAGGAAGTTGTATTTACCCTTTCCTCCTCTAAGGTTGTCACCCGTGAGGTCATGATCCCGTTTGTCAAGGACAATAAGATCATGGGAATCATTGAGGCACAGATCCGTGATTACTTCCCGATGGATGTGAGCAATTACACCATTAGTTACAGCAAGATGGACGTGGAGGAAGAAGACGGAAAGAAGATGCTTAAGCTGCTTCTCGTTGCAATTCCGGATAACCTTTTAAACAACTATGTGACCTTTGCCGAGCTGGCAGGGCTTAAGGTGGAGACGTTTGACTATATCGGAAACGGAACGGTACAGCTTTTGTGTGACAGTTTTCTGGAAAATGCCGTGGTCGTGCAGCTGGAAGAACAGGCAACGGTCATCAGTATTCTGGAAAATAAAAAACTGGTCTTTCAGCGTGTGACACCGTATGGCTATGGAGCCACGATCACGATGGTGATCGACCATCCGGTGCTTGGCATTGACGATGAGGAGAAAGCACTTGATTTCCTTTTAGAACACAATGTGATATACAACCGTCCGACGATTCCGGAGATGGGAAACCAGGAGGAGATGAAGCGTCAGCAGGCTCTGGCAGAAGAGGCATATGAGGATCTGGCGGAGTCCCTGCGGTATCATCTGCGCATTGCAAACACGGCGGTTGAGGATTATCAGAA